>PPCM01000407.1_pt1 | contig 42591 bp, 36 predicted proteins | sample 1555541 | NCBI WGS metagenome assembly PPCM01 (sample SAMN05284479, study PRJNA326546) | Marine sediment metagenome, whole genome shotgun sequencing project. | isolation source: marine sediment | place: Germany: Wadden Sea | collected 2012-09-05
GATCCCACCGCTGTTCTGGAAAGCTATGTCGGTTTTAAATTTTTTGAGCATAATTGAACTGACTAGCTTTCCTACAGGAGCTTCGTGGGTTCTGATAAAGTCGCCTCTGGTGTCAAGCACAACTGGTGAGTTGGCAATAGGTTTACTCGTATTTGCGGGGGGGATTTGTGATTTGATATAATTCTGGATATTAAGGTCAGGCTTGGTGTGCTCAGTAACGGGTATTATAGTCCACTCATGGTTGCTGATACTGCCGTTTGATAACCTTATCTTAAGCACTCCCACAAAGCGGCCATGATCTCCACATTGAACCATTAAACCTGCGTTTTTTCCATCACGGGCAATGAGCTCCTGTCCAGGGAGAATGTCTATATGGCTTTGACCACCGCAAATAATGTCAATTTCAGGAACAGCTTCAAGGATTTTTTTTTGATCTTCTATGTCAAGATGGCTGAGCAGGACTATTAGATCAACGTTATTTTTTTTAAGCTCGAGAGCTGTTTCTCTGGCAGAAGCAATAATATCGGGGTTGACAGATATATTTGATCCTGGGTTGGAAATCATTGTCAGGTCAGGCAGTATCATACCCATAAATCCGACTTTAACGAAATTTTTTTCGATCAGCTCGGTGTGTTGTATGTATTTTTGAAGTGGGTTGTCGGAGGATATTTTTATGTTGCTGACTACAGTGGGGAATTTTTTATTTTTCAAGCATTTCGCCAGAAATTTGGAACCCCGGTTGAATTCGTGGTTGCCAAGAGTGGAAATGTCGAATCCCATCATATTCATTGCATCAAAAACAGTCTTGCCTTTTTCGTTCGTCAGGGATTCTCCCATGAGGTCATCGCCTGTTGCCACGGTAATTGTTGAGCCGGGATACTTTGTTCTATATAATTCAAATATTGACTGAATTCTTGCAAATCCCCCGAAAGTACGTACCATGTTGGTAGAGTGTTGATAATTTTTTTCCTCTGCTGGAAGTAGTTGCCCGTTGAGTCCTGATGTAGTTAAAATTATTAGGTCCCAACGGTCGGCGGGGGCAGGTGATGACGTTGTCAGAATGGCAATTAGAGCTGCTACGATTGCAAATAGACGCATAACAGATTCCGTGGTTGCTGTTTCGGTTACAAAATAAATTATGTGGGCAATGGCTTATATTGTAAATATGGCCGAATGTAAGTCAGTTTTATCTTTTAATCCAGTATAACCGTGTTCAATATATTATCCATGAGGCAGGTCTCGGTGTTGTTTTCGAGTTTTCGCAATTTTATCCCCGGTATTTTTTGTGGAATAGCAGTATTTTATCTTCTCTGCGGTTGTTCCACTCATACTCCTAGGCCTTCAACTGAAAGTAAGGCTAAAGGATATTATAAAATTGAATCTGCCCAAGTTTCAGGTTTGATCAGCCGTCTTCAAAATCAGGACGATGGCGGCTTTTCTTGGCTGATGTTGCAAAAGGGCATTGAATATAATCTGAGATATGTTTCTTCCAAGCCGGCAAATAGCGTTGCAGCAAAGTATGGCCGCATGCAGATTACTTGGGGTATGCTTAGGCAGACTAATGAAGAAATGCTCGAACTGTTGCCTTTGCTTAGTGAGTCCCCTGAATTGTTGAAGGAAAAGTTTGTTTGGTATTCAATGGCTCCGCGTACTCTGCTGACCGGATATTATGAGCCTTATCTGGAAGCCTCGCTTACGCCGCATCCTGATTATCCATATCCTCTTTATAGTGTTCCGGCGGACCTTAAGACGCTCGATCTTGGTAAATTCCATCACCGTTGGAAAGGCCAGAAATTGATTTACCGGCAGGAAAACGGTGACGTTCTGCCCTACCATGACCGGGAAGATATTGATTTTGAAGGTGCGTTGCAGAGCAAGGGTTTAGAGATTGCCTGGGTTAAGGATCTGGTGGATGTGTTTATCCTGCAAATTCAGGGTTCCGGTAGATTGGTCCTGCCCGATGGTAATGTGAAGCATGTGCTTTATGCCGGGAAGAACGGATTGAAGTATGTCTCTCTCGGCAAGGTTTTGATTAATCGCGGTTTGTTGCCCAAAGAGGGGATGAGTATGCAGAAGATCAGGGCTTTTCTTGCTGAAAATCCGGAATTGGTTGAAGAGCTGCTGACCACTAATCCCAGCTATGTTTTTTTCAGACTTGATGATGAAGGTCCTTTTGGTTCCATGGGCGCACCGTTGACCCCGATGGCCAGTGTTGCTGTTGATAGTAAAGTTCTGCCGCTCGGCTCTCTTGCATTGCTGACCACCCGGTTGCCGCAGCAGGATGCGAATGCGAAAGCACCGTTTGTGCGCATGGTTATGGCGCAGGATCGCGGAGGAGCCATCAAGGGAACAAGAGTTGATCTGTTTTGCGGATCAGGATCTGATGCTGAATATCTGGCCGGACATCTGACTTCGTGGTCCCATGTTTACCTGCCGATCAGCCGTGCTTTGGTTGAAGAAATGGAAGCCGCAAAAGTCGAAAAGTGATATGCAGGTCCGTTTAACTCATATTTTTCATAATTGTTTTGTGCTCACATCAGAGCAGGTCTGCTACGTTTTTGATATCCCTGCTGAAAGGTTTAGGGGTAAAAAGGTACTGGCCGCGTTACAGGAAGCAGTTGCCGGGCGTGATGTTTTTGCGTTCTTTTCACATAGCCATCTGGACCATTTTGCGCCTGATTTCCGTGAAGTATGCAGCGGTGCTGATTCATTACAGGCCATAATCTCCGATGATATTGAAGAGATGTATCCTGATTTTGATTTCGGGAGCGCGTTGATTGTCGAGCCAGATGAAAAGTATGAAATAGGCGGGCTTGAAATTGAAGCTATGATGTCCAATGATCTTGGGGTGGCTTTCCTATTCCGTACACCGCAAGGATTGAAAGTTTACAACGGCGGAGATCTTGCCTGTTGGGATTGGGAAACAGCTTCGCAGAACGAATTAAATTTTACCCGTTCTTTTTTTACTGCAGCAGTTGAAAAGGTAGGAGCATACGGCGTTCATGTTGCATTTTCCAATGTGGACAGGCGGCTGGAAAGCCTGGCAGGCGGGCCGCAATTAGCTCAAGCGGTACAACCTCAGATTTTTATTCCGACTCACGCTTTGGGGCGTACCCAGTGGCTTAGAGGAATTCATGAGCGGCTTGGTATTAATGAGCAGAGTTGTTTTGAATATCGCCGCGTAGGTGACACTCAGGTTTATGAAGTAGATATTTAGTGTTTTCGCCGCTATCGTTTTAAAACAGCCAATAAGAAAGCCCGTGATACCTTAGAGGTATCACGGGCTTCGACTATATAACTTGAAGAAGCTATTTAGCGAAGATTAATGGAATGTTTTGAGATTCATAAACCCTTTATCAAACGGGTTTAAGCCTCAGGAGGGATTAATTTTCTCCCATTTTACAAGGCGGGGCAGTGTAGCCACCCATGCCTTTGGGGATGCCATTAGGGCGGACATTACCTATGGAGAGCAGCTTTTCACACTCTTTTTGTCCGCACTCGGGGCAATCTGCTTTGGCTTCTTTGCCGGGCATGACCAGCTCGTCAAATTCCTTACCGCATTTTGAGCATTTGAATTCATAAATAGGCATTTGCTGACTCCTTTTATATGTAGTGGGAGCGAGGCTCCATTGGTTGTTGTTACTGGAGTCAGAGGTAAGAGAAAATTACGCTCTTTTCAAGTGAAATTTATATGGTTGTTGAAAGCAGCGTTCCTCCGCCCTTCATGCCCAGCTGGGAGAAAAATCCGTTCAGCTGTCCGTGTATCTGCCCGGCCTGTTTGTCCTGCTGTTCTTGAATGGCGGCAGCTTTATCGAGCAGGGTATTTATATATTTTGTAATTTCCGCCAGCTTATCCTGTTCGGCCTCACTGAGTGTTCCTTCCTTGGCTTTGTCCTTAAGGGCGTCAGCCTGATCGTCCAGTTTGCAGTACAGGTTTTTTTCGGCATTGCTCAGGCCGTGTGTGACCAGACTCCCTGCGATTTTTTCCATTTCAGTCAGCAGTTCTTCGGCGCGTTTCTTTTCTTCTTCATTCAACTCCTTGGGAGTTGTGCCCTGAATTTCGTCAATCTGCTTGTTCAAATCGTCCGCTTTGGCCTGTTCTTCTGCGGTCAGGGTTTTGGGTCCGGTTATACCGAACAACTCTTTAAGTTCCTTCTGGATGGATTCTTCTTTTTTCTTTTCGGCAGCACTCAGGACCTTGCCTTCCGGGTAGTACATTTTTTTCAGTTCCCATTTCAGGCTTTCCGCTCTTTGGCGGTCTGAGCCCTGCGGGTCCTTGGTGGGTAATATTTCGTAAAGTTCGTCCAGCTGTGTCTGGAGTTCATCTACTTGTTTTTGTTCATCAGAGGTCAGTTTTTTGGGGTCGCCGTCAAGTCCGTAAAGTTTGTCCAGTTCTGCTTTCAATTCTTTGAATTTTTTTTCCTGCTCATCGCGCACTGACGAATCATTGACACCATAAATATTATTCAGCTGAGAGAAGTAGCCGTTAACCTGCTGCTGTTCATCGGAGGATAAGCCGAAACTCATAGTAGCGAACTGCATTTGCAGCTGCCTACGGATTTGGGTAGCACTCATGTCGCTTGAAATATTAGGTTTTTTAGCGTTTTGAGTGTTGTTGGCGATGTTTGAGAAGTAGCTTCCGGCTGTGCTTTGTCCGTTCAAAACTGAGCTGGTGAACATGTCAGGCTCCTAAGAAAATGAGGATATTATTAGGAAATTATTTCCATAAAGTTTATTTTTCTTAATTAAAGCAAAATGTGTTCCAGATATGATTGTTCTGAATTTAACATGCTAAGCTGCCGTTAAAAATGCGGTTTTTAGTTAATTTTATTTAAAGTTCATGTTTTTGTTTGAACATGGTTGCACAAGCTGGGTATTTGTGAGAATCACGGAGTGTTTGCAGGGAGGATGGATCAAAAATTTTAAAAGAGGTTTAAATTCTTGATTTGAAGTCGTCCTTGAAGTATAGTCCTTTTTCGTTATAAACACGATCATTTAGGAGGAAAAAAATGAGCGCAGCAACTGAAAAAGTGCATCAGATGGAAGATTACCAGCAGAACGAAGAAGCGCTGGGTGAAAACGTCGCAGTAGGCGTTACCGAGACTGCTTCAAAAGACATGGGAAAGGTAGCAATTATCATTTCCTTCATGGCAGTAGTTCTTCTTGTTGTATTTTTCTACGGCCTGAACCAGAATCTGACCAGCCTTACCGCTGAAGTTAAAGATCTGCAGACCGTACGCGGTGAAGTGGAAGCCCTGAATTCCCAGATGGACGTCGTAGACGGCAGACTGGTAGAACTCGAAAAGCTCCCCACAAAAACCAGACATATTATCATGGACGGCATTATCGAAGAAATGAACCAGAAAGCAGCTTACGTTGGTGCACAGCTCAGCGAAGAAGAGCAGGCAAAACTTGCCAAGGTTCAGGAGCTCCTCAAGGACGTACAGTCCGGCCTCCAGAAATAATAGCTTTGAGCGATCAAAGTTCTGGCGCATCGGGATTTCCCGGTGCGCCTTTTTTTGTGCTTTAGAAAAAAATTTTCATTTTACGGATAATCTCAGCCATCCTGTGCTCATAGGTATGCTCGGCGAGCACTCGTTTATGTCCTGCACGGGCAAGTTTTTTCCTTTCTTCCGGGCTGTTAAGCCATCTTATCACGGTTTCGGTTATGCTTTGGGTGTTAGTATAACATGCTACCTCTTTTTCCGGTTCAAATAACTTTTCCAGTGCAGGGCTAGCTTCTGTCAGCAGAAATGCTTCGCATGCGGGAACATCAAATACCCGCTGATTCATGGCCAAGTGTGATTTAAGACTGGTCGTATTAAAATTTATCGCCGAACTTCTGTAGAAAGCGGGGAGTTCGTGCTCGTAATTTAGGCTGCTCCACCAAGAAAAGGTTTCATTTCCAGTAGAAAATTTGTTTTTCCAATAGGTGTCACCGACAATTACAGGTTTGAATTTTAGAATTTTTGAAACAATTTTTACCCGGCTTTGCCTTGTTGCTTCATATTCTATCAGATTGCGAAAAAGATTCTGGGTGTGTGCAGTTTGAGCAGAGTATGCATCGCGGGCTTCGGGAGCCATCTGCTCCAATATCGTGTTTATTTCGGGGGCAGGACTTGTTTCATATAAGTGCGCAAGTTTTTTGTATTCTCGGAGCAGCGGGGCATTGAATTTACCTGTTTGAAGCAAAGTAGCGATTTTGTTAGTCCAGCTTGCGCCTACAAATGAAACAGTAAATTCCGGTGTAATCGATTTATCCGGGCGGAAAATGGAAGTGTCTGCTCCCAGAGGCAGGTAGTGGGCTTCTTTGACATTTCTTTTCTTAAAAAAAGGAATTGATTTTGGATCCCAGCAGAAAGTTGCAAGCAGTGCTGCGGAGTCGGCATCATTTTCCATATATATCTCAGGGCGATCTACAAACCAGCTCGCGAAAGGGATATTGCAGCGTCTGAGCAGTTCTAATACCTTTCCCTCAGCATCCAATCCCATATGATTTATGCTCAATATGAAATGCGGCTTGAAGGCTGCAATTGTATCAAACATCCTTTTTAGAAAATCACTTTGCGGGTCAATGGCTACGGTAGAAAAATCAACAGCGCACTGCTCCATAGCGCGGACCAGCTCGGGCACTACAAAGTAGTCATGTGTAATAAACAGGATGCGCGGTTTTTGCCCTCTGATTGATTTAATTTTAAGCATGTTACGGGGCTACATTTTTATAAAGTTAATGTCTACTAATCCACTTTTTCCCCGACCCTTGAGGTGAAGATATTTTCCAGCGGAACATCGCGGTCATAGCAGGTAAGTCCGCAACGCAGGCAGCGTGCAGTTTCGTTGCGAAGTTCTTCTTCAGTGAGGCAGCCTTCGACTTCTTTGAAGGTCGTCGTGCGGTCATTCCCTTTGCAGTTGTGGGGCATTGGTGTGCGCCCTTTGTGTTTGCAACCGTCAACATCTTCAAAAAGCGTGTAAGGGATCGGATTATGCAGAATATTGTCTGCCACGGGAATTTCACCGGTTGTCAGCAGATAGTGGATTGAACGTGCGGCGCGGCGGCCGCCTCCTACTGCGGAGATTACAAGGTCCGGCCCGGAAACAGCGTCACCCCCGGCAAATACTTTTGGTATTGAAGTCTGTAGGGTATCCGGGTTGGCCTGAATTGTTCGCCAATTGGTGAAGTCGATATTGCATTGTTCTTCGCCATCAGTATAGAAACAAGACAGTTGCGGCTTCTGTCCAATGGCTGAAATTACTGTGTCCACAGGGTAGCGGGTTTCAGAGCCTGCAACCGGGACAGGACGGCGTCGTCCGGATTCGTCGGCTTCACCCAGTTCCATTTGTACACACTCGAGATGGGTGGCTTTGCCCTGATCATCAATGATGACCTTGGTCGGGGCAGCGAGAAATACGAACTTGATTCCTTCGTCAGCCGCAGCTTCGATTTCTTCTGTATTGGCAGGCATTTCATTTCGTGTGCGCCTGTAGAGCAGGGTTACATCACAGCCCAGCCGGATGCATGTTCTGGAGGCGTCAATAGCGGTATTCCCACCGCCTACAACAATAACCTTTGGTCCCACTGCCGGGGGTTGCCCCAAACCGACAGCGGTCAGAAATTCTGTACCTGAAAGCACGCCCTGTGCGTCTTCACCGTCAATGCGCAGCGTTCCGCTGGCCCATGCGCCGATACCCATGAAAAAGGCTTCGAATCCTTCGGCTTCCAGATCATTGATTGTAAAGTGTTTCCCTAATCGCTGTTCCATGCGCACATTTATGCCGAGATCAATAATGCCCTGAATTTCCCATGCAAGGTCTTTTTTAGGAAGTCTGTATTCAGGGATACCGTAGCGCAGCTGTCCGCCGAGTTCAGGCATGCCTTCGATGATAGTCGGGCTGTGCCCCAGACGGCGGAGATAGTAAGCGCAGGAAAGACCGGATGGTCCTCCTCCGATGACAGCTATTTTGCGTCCTGTGTATTTGGCGCAGGGGATGGGCAGACGCAGATTGTTTTTCATTTCCCAGTCAGCAACAAACCGTTTGATCATGTTGATTCCTACCGGTTCATCAACATGGGTGCGGCGGCAGATCAGTTCACAGGGACGCGGGCAGACCCGGCCGCAGACCAGCAGCAGCGGGTTACGCTCGCGGATTATGTTCACCGCTCCGGCGTAATCGCCTTTGTTTGCGGCCTCAATGTAGCGTGGGATATTGATGTTTGCAGGACATTTCTGCTGACAGGGAGCAAGGCAGTCGTTGACCTCTTCCATGTGCAGCAGCTTGGAAGTCATGGAAACAATGGAAAGTACTCCACGCGGACATGCCTCAACGCATTTGCGGCAGGCACGGCAGGCCAGCGGGTCAACCACGGGAAGACCTTCATCGCCCATGTGAATGGCATCAAAAGGGCAGACTGCAACACATGTTCCGAGTCCTAGGCAGCCTTCAGGACAGGTTTTGGAGCCATCGTAGAGCAGGGCCTGAGCACGGCAGTTTCCGGCTCCTTCGTAATTGAAAAGATCTTCAGCCCGTTCGCCTCCGGTACAATCCCTGAAAGCCAGTTCCGCTTCCATGTCCAGAACTTCAAGACCCATGACTTCACCAACTGCCTTGGCGGTTTCAGTGCCGCCGATAACACAGACGTTGGCTCCTGACTTTCCTTCCACCACCGCATTTGCCGCACCGTTGCAACCTGCATAGCCGCAGCCGCCGCAGTTGACACCGGGCAGAACATCCTCAACCTGCGCAATGCGCGGATCTTCCTTTACATGCAGAATTCTGGAAGCGACAGCGAGGATTGTGGCGGCAGTAAAGCCCAGTCCCATGAGTACAAATAGTGATGAAAGGATCATATCTAAATCATCCCCTTAAAAGCAAAAAATGCCAGCGACATCAACCCGGCCATGACAAGTGCTATGGGCGTACCTTTCATGGAGTTGGGTGTGCGTGAAACTTCAATCCGTTCGCGGATGGATGAAAGAACAATCAATGCAAGCATGAATCCCATGCCGGAAGCAAAGGAAAAGGCCACGGTTTTGATAAAAGTGAATTCCTCACGCTGGCAGATGATCGCGATACCCATCACCGCGCAGTTGGTGGTGATCAGCGGTAGAAAGATACCAAGCGATTTGTAGAGCGGCGGCACGGCCTTTTTAAGAAACATTTCTACAAACTGTACCAGCGAGGCGATGACCAGAATAAAGGTCAGGGTCTGGAGATATTGCAGCCCCAGCGGATCAAGCAGGTATTCCTGTACCGCCCATGTTATGGAAGCGGCCATGGTGGCAACGAAAACAACTGCGCTGCCCATGCCGATAGCCACGGAAATTTTCTTGGACGTACCGATGAACGGACAGTTTCCCAGATACTGGGCCAGCACGATGTTGTTTACGAATATTGCGGATATGAAGAGCAGGAAGTATTCTTTCATGGCTTAATCCTTCTAGCGGCTGCAAATTCCGCAGGACCTGCATTCGTGGCCGGGGTTGTCCAGTACCGCCTGCCCCTTGCGTCTTGCCTGCCAGCTGGTGAAAATATTCATTCCCGCGAGCATCAGTCCGAGACAGACAAAAGCTCCCGGGGCCTCAACCATGAAAGAGAACGGCTTGTAGGTTTCGGGCATTATCTGGTTGCCGAAGAGGGTTCCGTAACCAAGGAGTTCGCGCAGTCCGCCGAGCAGGGTAAGGGATATTGTGAATCCTATTCCCATGCCCAGTCCGTCCGCAGCCGCAAGCAGTATGGGATTCTTGGATGCGAAAGCTTCAGCCCTGCCGAGGATGATGCAGTTTACCACAATCAGCGGCACGAAGATGCCCAGCTGCTGGTAGAGCGGGTAGGCAAAGGCCTGCATGAGCAGTTCCACCGAAACAACAAGGGAAGCCGCGATAACAATGAAGCAGGCGATGCGTACCTTGGGAGGGATGATCTTTCGAAAAATTGAAACAAGGATGTTGGACAAGGTCAGCACGAAGATAACCGCCAAACCCATGCCGAGCCCGTTGTCAGCCGTTTTGGTTACCGCCAGCACCGGGCAGAGACCGAGCACTACCTTGAAAGGAGGTAAGTCCTTCCAAAGTCCTTTTGAAAATTCTTTCCACAATAAGCTCATCTCAGGACTCCAGCTGCCATGCGGCTTTGATTTGCGGTTTGATTTTTTCGAAAATTTTTACAGCCTGTTTAACCGCTTCAACAGTAGCCGTGGATGAAATGGTTGCTCCGGCTATACCGTCAATGTTTCCTCCGTTTGCTGAAAGATCTACAGCGTAAGAGTGTTCTTTGAACTGGCTGGTGAAACCGTGCCCGGCAACTTTGGAGCCTACGCCGGGAGTTTCTTTCATGGTGGTAATGCCGATGCCGGAAAGGTTTCCGTCCCCGATATTGAATCCTACCATAACTCCGACATTTCCGCCGTATCCTTTGGCAAAAGTTTCAATGGCCAAGCCATGCAGCTTTCCGTTCTGAATTGCAGGAAAGACTGCAATCTCATTTTCCGTACCGGGAATAGTGAATTTTTTGCGGTCTTTTACCGGAGAATTATCATATCCGCTAAGGACTGTGCTGATTGCCGGTCCCTGTACATATGTAAGCACCTGCTCCTCGATTCGTTCTTCGGTTGCTTCTTTCAGGGAGGCAAGGGTGACGCTGAACATGCCGCAGATCAGGGTCAGCACTACAATCATTTTTATGCTTTCTTTCATGATCTGCTCCGCAGGTGAATGTTGGTGATGCCTCCGAACGGCGCAGGCCGGATTTTGTCGATCAACGGGGCCATAAGGTTGGCAAGCAGGATGGCGAAGGGGGCACCGTCGGGATAGATTCCGTAGACCCGGATAATGATAAGCAATGTTCCGGCAAGGAAACCGTATAGTATCATGGGTATGTGTCCCGCAGGGGAGGATGGACCGTCTGTTGCCAGAAAAAAGGCCCCGAAAAGGGTTGTCCCGCAAAGCAGGTGATATTCGGGGGAGGCGGCCTCCAGCGGCTCAATAAAATAGTATACAGCAGCAGTTGCAGCGGCTCCGGCAATGAAGGCCAGCGGAATGTCCGGTCTGATAATTCTGCGTACCATCAGGTAGAGGCCGCCCAGAAGTATTGCAAGGGGCTGTGCAGCTCCTGTTCCGCCAAGTTGGAATCCCAGCAGTAAGGATTTCAGGGAATATTCATCCAGTGTTTCCGGGCCGAAGTTTTTCAACTCACTCAAAGGATACGTCAGTTCTGAAGCAAGCATGGACATGTCGAAATTCATGAGATCGGGCCATGACACAGTTAAGATGGCCCATCCTACCAGCGGAACGCAAAGCGGGTTGGCGCCAAGTCCTCCGAATATCATGCGGCCCATAAATATTGAGAGGCCGCTGCCGGAGGCAACCAGCCACCACGGTGCGGACGGAGGAACCAGAAAACCGAACATAAGCCCGTAGAGCAGGGCGGTATAATTGTCGGCCTCAATCTCCCGTTTCATGAAATATAAACATACGGTTTCAGTAACTACCGCCGTGAATGAAGACAGAGCCAGTACCCGCAGCGCAAGAAACTGGTAGTGGTATACCGCAAAGCAGGCAGCCGGAAGCAGCGCAATTATGGTTTCCAGTGCGTCTTTTTTAATGGTCCGTCCGCAATGCGCATGTGGAGGGATGGAGACAGTCAGTATCGGTGATCCGTTCAGTGGCTTCATTACTGCTCCCGGAGGTCTTCAATTATCGGTTGTGCGGCCAGTTCTTTTTTTGCCAGCCGGATGTATTGCAGAATGGGGCGTTGGGCCTTGCACCAGTATGCGCACAGACCGCACTCGAAACATGATGCGATATTATAGCTCAGGCAGTTCTCATAAAGTCCGAACTCGGCGTGGCGGGAGATCATATTGGGCATCAACCGGGCAGGACAGCGAATTACGCATTCGCCACAACCGACGCAGGGGTTGTCTTTAAGAGTTGGTCCGCTGGGTGAACGCAGCACGACGATCCCTTGTGTTTCAGGAGTTACTCCCTGTTTCAGGTTATAGATGGCCCGTCCGGTTAACGGGCCTCCCAGAATAACCCGGTCATGTTCTCCGGGCCTGAATCCGGCCACCTTTAAAAGCACGCCCACAGGTGTCCCCACCGGAGTGAGAAAAGGTGTGTTGCCTATTTTTACGATTACCAGAGTTACCGGCTGCCGTCCTTGGATAGTCCGCCCGATGCGGTAAAGAGTTGCCGCATCAATAACGCAGACAGCTGAAGGTAGTTCTTCACCCGTTATCGCCTTAGTGATCAGTTCCGGCAGACTGTTCGGGTATACCGGTTTAATCTCATGTCCGGTGCATCCTTGAATTGTCCAGTCCATACCTTTGGGAATAGCCAGTGAGCATGCCTTGGGAGAAATGGCTTTTTTCAGGTAATTCAGCCCGACGGTCATGATGTCGTTGAACTCTTCAATCAGAATCCGGTGTCCATCCATACCGGCTTCATGGGGAACTGCGTTCACTATCAGGGTGCAGCCCTGCTTCATATTACGTGTATCAATTCCGTTGCGGCGCAGGTTTTCCAGCATTGTACGTGGATCTGTAGCCGGTAAATCAACCGGCGGGGCAACTCTGGTTCCTTCTTCCCTAATGGTGATATGATCTTTCTTTATGTCGATCACAGTGCCGGAAACTGAGCTGTGAACATCCGGTCTCTTGCCTGCCGGGTCGGAAGCAACCGGCTGGGCTTTGGAAACCTGATCATTCAGCTGTACCGCAGGATCAAGCCCGGTTATTTCAAGGCATATTTCCAGTGGTCCGCCGATATCCTGTTCCCATGTGTTGATCATGGGGCCGCGTTCAGAGGGGGTAAGTGAAAAAAGAGGATTCATATCAGGGCTTCCCAATTTATTTTAAATGGCATCTGCTGCATTCGCTGTCTTTATATGGGCCGCGTTTCATTTGTTTATGGCAGTCCATGCACTGGTCATGGAAAGCACTGGTGCGGTTGAGCACCAGATCTTTATCGTTATCCTGGTGGCATTGTCCGCAAGCTGTATAGTCACCGGAGTAATTTTTCATATCCTGCATCCTGTGGCAGGGGGAACAGCCTTTCAGGCCTTCTTCGAACATATCATCATGGCAGGCTATACAGCGGTCATGGGCTGCATCGCGAACGCTTGGCATCTCTGCTGTTCCCGCATTTGTATGGCAGTTACCGCATTTTTGCGGCTCTTCTTCAATGTCCGTATCATGGTGACATGTCTGACAGTCGTCTTCTGCATATTCTTCGTGGGCGGCGTGGTCGAAGTTCAGCCTGCCCAGTTCTGCGTGGTGGCATTTGCTGCAATAGCTGGTGTCAGGAAAGGAACGGATGTGCTCTCTTACGTAGTCTTTATCGAATGATTCCGGGTGACAGGCCCCGCATGGCAGTGGTTCCTGATCGCTGGTTTCACGTTCATGATGGCATTTTTCGCATGGAATTTCATAGTCCCGGTGGTGGCGTATATGAGTGAATATTACTTTTCCGCCACTGTTCTTAAACATAATGCGAACAGGCATTTTTTCTTTTTTTTCAGGGGTGACATATCCGGCAACAGCCAGCCCGAATAGAATGATCAGTATAACAATAATGGGAAGGAATTTCTTACGCACCGAACTTATCCTTACTTTGTTTAACAATATTAAGTGGATATTGTATACTTAATGTGGGTGGAATTGTCCAGTCATAAAATGTTTATGTTCAAAAAGTAACATGCTGTATCTGCCTGATATAATAGCATATGCATAGGCTAAATATAAGCACTGGTGAATGTTTATAGAAATCGATTCTGTTACACATAACATTTATTCATAGATAATGGCTACTTCGTTTTCATAATATCCTTATATCTGTGACATAATAGACACATCCTGCTGATAATACTGCCACTTGAAACGGGGCGGGGGTCCCATTTTAGAATCATAAATTAATTATCAGGAGAAAGTGATGAGATTTTCCAACAAACTCAGAGTATTGATGGCTTTCATGCTCTGCGCAGTGATCATGGCTGCTGTTCCTGCATACGCTAAGGCCAAAAAGGTCCGCGTATACAAAGGCAAGTCAGCCAAGTACGTTTTCCTCTTTATCGGTGACGGTATGGGACTGCCCCAGAAAAGTGCCACCGAAGCATTCACCGGTGAACAACTCACCATGAATACCTTTCCCGCCCAAGGCATGACCACTACCTCTGCGGCTAACAGATTTATCGTTGGTTCTGCAGCGGCAGCAACCGCAATCGCCAGCGGTCAGGAAACCAATATCGGTATGCTCGGCATGGCCCCCAGCCAGAAGCATGTGAAATCTATTGCTGAAATGGCTAAAGCCGACGGAAAAAAAGTGGGTATTGTTTCCAGTGTATCCATAGACCATGCAACTCCCGCTGCTTTCTACGCGCACGTTCCCACCCGCGGACAGTACTACGACATCGATGTTGCTCTCTCCGAAAGTAATTTTGATTATTTTGCTGGCGGCGGTCTGAAAGACATCACCAACAAAAAGAAGAACTCCAAGAACTTTAAAGGTAATGCTCTCGATCTGATCAAAGAAGCCGGCTACAAAGTTGTTACCGACAAAGAAACTTTCAATGCAATCAAACCCGGTGACGGTAAGGTTATCGCATGGAACGCCTGGTTGCAGGATTCCAAGGCTCTTCCTTACGCAATGGATATGACTGAAAAGGACATCACCCTTCCCGAATTCACTGCTAAAGCAATTGAAATGCTCGACAACCCCGAAGGTTTTTTCCTGATGGTTGAAGGCGGTAAAATCGACTGGGCCTGCCACGCTAACGATGCTGCTGCTTTCATTCACAATACCGTTGCTTTCGACAACTCCATCAAAGAAGCTGTCGAATTCGCTAAAAAGCACCCCAATGAAACTCTTATCGTTGTTACCGGTGACCACGAATGTGGTGGTCTTACCCTCGGTTTCGCAGGTACCAAGTACGGTTCCTACTTTGATGCGCTTCAGCCCCAGACCATCTCCTTCCAGCAGTTCTCCGACGAAGTTGTTAAACTCTGGAAAGAAGAACATAAGGGTGAAGCAGGCTTCGAAGATTTCCAGCCTACTATAACTCACTTCTTCGGTCTTGAGTTTGAAGGTGATTTCAAGAATAATCCGCTGATTGTAAAAGACTACCAGCTTGCCATGCTTAAGGACGCTTACGTGCGGACCATGAAAGGCGAGAAGAAGTTCAAAGATCCTGAACTGTATAACCTTTACGGTGGCTACGATCCCCTGACCGTAACCATTACCCATGTTTTGAACAACAATGCAGGTCTCGGTTGGACTTCCTATAAGCACACCGGTGTTCCCGTTGCTACTTCCGCTATGGGTGTTGGTTCTTCGTCCTTTAACGGTTACTATCATAACACTGATATCGCTTACAAAATCATGTCCATCATGGGTATGACTCCTAAAGTGCATGCCAGCATCAACAATGCTGAGTTTGCTGCAAAATAGCACTCTCTTCGTACTTTAACTGTTTTGGGCGGGGCATCTCAAGATGTCCCGCCTTTAGCTTATCTGCAACTCCAGCAAGTAAAATTTAACCCCTGAGATTATGTCCGGATTACTTAAAAACAGAGAGTTTATTCTTGTTACGGTTTTTGCGGTTTTGACCGCCATTCTTTATTTCATCCCCACAGAATTTGACCAGCGTGTTGCCGGGAATGCCGAGCGTTGCCGGGCGGAAATCCTTACTGTGGATAACGCGGATATTGATCAGTTCGGCATAGTAAAAACCGGACCGCAGAGCGTGACCATGAAAATCCTTGATGGACGTTTCGCAGGGCAGGTTTTGCAGGGAACAAACGAACTGCTCGGCCAGATGGATAAAGACAAATTTTTCGTTGTCGGTGATGAAGCTCTTGCGGTTGTCACTTATGATGCTGAAGGCAGGCCCATGTTCGCTGTGCCGCAGGATCATTACCGTATTGATCTTGAGCTGACCATGCTGCTTCTCTTTTCTTTCCTGCTGCTGGTCTTCGGTGGCTGGACCGGGGCAAAGGCTCTTTTCTCCTTTATGTTTACCGCACTTGTGCTCTGGAAGCTGCTTGTTCCGGCTCTTCTGGAAGGGACTGATCCGGTCTGGATTACCTTGGCGGTGGTTGCAGGGTTGTGTGCGGTAATCATTTTCATGGTCGCCGGGTTGAACCGTAAGGGGGTAGTTGCATTTCTGGGATCGTTTCTCGGCGTGTTTACCAGCTGCCTGTTGGCAATCTATTTTACCGGAGAACTGCATCTGCATGGTGCGGTGATGCCCTTTGCGGAGACTCTGCTGTATTCCGGTTTCGGGCATCTGGACCTGACCCGTATTTACATTGCCGCCGTGTTTCTGGCCTGTTCCGGTGCGGTGATGGACCTGGCTATGGATGTGGCGGCCAGCATGGATGAAGTTGTCCGCGCCAACCCCGAGATTACCCCGGTGCAGGCTCTTGCGTCCGGTATCCGTGTCGGCAGGGCGGTTGTGGGGACTATGACCACAACTTTACTGCTCGCTTATTCCGGCGGCTTCATTACTCTGCTGATGGCATTTATGGCTCAGGGAGTTCCGCTCATGAACACTTTTAACTTTGTTTATGTCTCCGCTGAGATTCTAAAGACTTTGGTAGGCAGTTTCGGGTTGGTAACAGTCGCTCCCTTTACCGCTCTGGCCGGGGCCTTTGTCTTTGTTAACAAAAACAGATAGCTGCATTTTGCAACTTGTCGGATATGATCTCGTTGTGCTAATTTCTCTTTATCTTGTCGTTTTAGGTGGAGGGAAATTATTTTGAGATTTAAGCTTTTATGTATTTGTCTGATCTTTGTCTGTTGCAACGGATGTGTTGCAGCTAAATCACAAGTGGCTGAATCAGCTGGTGCGATGATTTCCCTGCCGGAAGCCCGAGAGCGGGTTGTTGTTTATTACGAAAGCGGCAAATACGAGAATGTTGTAGAGCAAAGCACAGAAGCAGTAGCTCAAACTGCAATTAAGGCCATTGGGGAAAAGGTTAAGTTTCCCGCGGTGGTGATGGTGGTGGAAGACGTGCTGCTATCTACCTACAAGGCACGTAAAAAGCAGGACTTCTCAGGGAATGCTGCTGCAAAGACTGATCTGGAAAATCATGTCATTTTAAGTGCGCTGCCACCTATTAAACCTTCTGTCGAGTTGATGGATACCTTGCTGCAACGCAATATTCCGGTCTTTCTGGTCTCCTACAGGCCGGAAAATATCCGTGTTCCGGTGATAGAGAATCTTTCCAAGGCCGGAATATCCGGATGGACCAAGCTGTTCATGCTGCCACCTAATTATCCGAAAAACAAAAGTTTTTGTGAAGAAGTTCGCAAAGGGCTACAGGTTTCAGGATACAACATAATCGCAACCCTCGGGGTTTTACCGGAAGATGTTATAGGTAAGCCAGCTGGAAGAGCGGTTTTGCTTCCTAATTACATTTATTCAAAACGCTAAAAAAACCGGATTAACTCAAGAGTTAATCCGGTTTTCATTTTGTACAAATTCCAAAACGAAGCGGCGAAGCCCCGTCAAAAAGTTTTGGGATTCTTAAACCCTTTTTCAAAAGGGTTTAAGGCCTCCGGCAGGATCGCCGAAGGCAAACTTCCTATCAAGTCTTGCGAACATATTTAGCGGCACTCAAGCCCGCAACACAACCTTCACCGACGGCTTTTGCCATTTGGAGCGGCGGCCCGCAGATATCGCCCGCTGCAAAAATACCGGGCACGTTGGTGCGCTGCTGTTTGTCGGTTTCGATAAATTTCATGGACTCATCAAGCTGGATACCGAGTTCAGCAGCAAGTGACATAACACCTTTCGCACCCAGTTCTATGAAGACTCCGGTTACCCCAAGTTTTTCTCCATCTTTGAACACGAGACCGTCAACTCCGCTTCCGCCGGTGATTTTTTCAACTTCAACACCTTCGTGGATGGTGATGTCTGCTTCTTTGAGTTTTTCCATCAGTTCCGGTGCAAAGTTGAACTCTTTGGAAACAAGATGAACTTTGGATGCAAGATGTGACAGGTGGAGAGCACCACCTGCGGCTGCGCTTTCGCCTCCGACAATAGCGACCTCTTCACCGCGGAAGAAGTTGCCGTCGCATTCAACGCAATAGCTAACGCCTTTGCCGAAAAGATCTTTTTCACCGGGGACACCGAGCTTGTTGCGGGTCGTTCCGGTGCAGATGATGATGGCTTTGGTTTTGAATTCCTTTGTTTCGGAAGTAATAGTGAAACCGCCACCGCCGAGGTCCATCAGGTCCGGGGTCTTAATTTTAAGGACGTCTTCGTTGAAAAAGACCGCACCGAAGCTTTCAGCCTGTTGCTGACCTGTCTTCAGAATCTGTTCACCGGAGATTTCCAGTGTGCAGCAGAAGTTTTCAATATGTGCCCACCAGAGACTGCTCTTGTCGTTTTTGCCGAGGATGAGGACTTTGAGTCCTTTTCTCGCTGAATGAATAGCAGCCTGCAATCCTGCAGGGCCTGCTCCTAAAATAATGATGTCGTAATTGGTTTCGGTCATTGGCAGCTGTCCGTTAGTGAGTTGTTATGTTTAAAAAGTATACTTGGAAATGTAAGTTTCAATTAACATATGACAAGAGCGGGTTACCCACATTATTCCATAAAATCTATCAAGAGTTAAGCTGTTCTATTACCTGCTTGTGGACAGCATGTACCTGACCTGTGTCAGGCAGTTGGGAAATAAGGGTCGCAACGTATCCCCGCTTGATCATCTCCTGCCGTGACCACACAAAGTTCAGATCGTATGCCCAACTCAACAGGAGCAGGCGGAAGTCATTAAGGCAGCGCATTTCGCTATAAATAGCAGGTTCTCCTTTTTTAAGGGAGAGCAGAATTGAATCAGTTATTTCATCGGGCTTTTCGGTTAGGCCCATGAGCGGAGCTTCGTTGCCCGGTCGAATGTCGGTCATGTGTGGAATCAGAACTTTGATGATGTCTATCTTATCAGAGTCACGCACGATTTCTGTGCATGTTCTAAGTTCATAGGAGATGAAGCCGGGCAGGGTGGTGCGGTTATGAAGGGCGATTGCGCCAATGACGGTATTGCGCTGTTTGCGGGGCAGGTTGTCCAGAAGCTTGTGCCGCAGCACTGTTCGTGCGCCGAGTGTCCCATGGTTGCAGGATTCGGCGTCTTTGAACGTGCCGTATTTTTCGTACTGCGGGAATCTTCCGGTGTCGTGAAATAAGGCTGCTATGCATGCGGATTGTGCAAGTTCATCGGATAACTGCTCAGACTCACAAATACTGCAGCTGTTTTCGAAAACATCAAAAGAGTGGTCGAACTTCAGTAGGAAGTTCGACTTCTCGTGCTCACGGGCATTTTGCAGGTAGGGACGTGCAAAATGCGTGAATATCTTTTTGTAGGTGTCCATGAACTAATGCATAATTCTTTTTTTCTTAAATTTGTAGTCAATCTCTGAAATATTTCCGGCAGCGAGATCTTCTTCAAGCTGTGCCAGTGCTTTTTCACGCATTTCAGCTGCCTCGCGGTCGAGGTCCGGGTCACGGAATTTTCCGTTAGGCCCGAAGAGGACGCGCAAAAAGAGTACAATCACACCTAGAATAGCGGCCACGAAGAGCATTTTTGTAATTGAGGCCCAGAAATCACCGTAACCTGGACCGAACGGCCAGTGGTCCCAGTGAGGGTTAGCTTCATATTTGCCGGATATAAAAGAAAATATGGAAAAAAATGTTTGAATCATGAGTACTTCCTGTTCTGTTTTTGTGATTATCTAACTCTCATTTCAAGTCTCCGCAAGATAAACCGGAAATGATAAAATTATGATTTTTGAAAGTGAACTTCCGGTTGTGAAAAAAATCATGAAATAGCTCCGATATTACTGGACAGGTTTGATTAGCGTACTTATCTAAAGGACTGCGGCTTCGGTCGCAGTTTTTTTATAACTTAAGAAATGAGGTATTAGATGAAACTACTCGGGCATTTGGTTCTTCCCCTCACAATAGCCTGTCTGCTGGTCTTCTCGGCCGGAAATGCGGATGCAAAAAGAATGGGCGGTGGAAAATCATTCGGCAGCAAGCCATCTTTTTCTAACACTTACAAAAAGCCGACTTCAACAACTTCTACCCAGAAGCAGGCAAGTGGTACCAACAAGCAGCAGGGTGGTATTGCCCGTCCCGGTATGGGGCTGCTCGGCGGTCTTCTGGCAGGAACCTTTCTCGGTTCTATGCTCGGCGGCTTTGGCGGTATGGGCGGAGGATTTTTCAATATCCTGATCATCGGTCTGCTCGTTTATCTTGGATTCAAGTTCTTTAAGTCCCGCAGGCGTGGGGCAGATGATATGTACCAACAGGGCAATTATCAGCGCGGTCCAGACCGTTCTCAGCCCACTCGTAATATGAATGCTGATCCTCACGCGCGTAGGGAACAGAATGCGCAGAATGCTTGGGAACACCTTTCTTCTAATCCCGCATCCCAACCTGCTGCTGATTCTGCGGCCCCTCAGAGCGGCCCGGTTGTGAATACTCCCGCCGACTTTGATGAAGAAGATTTCCTTGAAGGCGCAAAAGCTGTTTATGCCCGTCTTCAGAAATCATGGGATAACCGTGATATGGCGGATATCGAACAATTCGCTACTGCCGGAGTTGTTGGCGAGATTAAACAGCAGGCCAAGGAAGATCCCGGTCCTTCTCAGACTGATATCTTGATGGTTAACGCTCGTTTGCTGGAAGTGAAGGAAAAAGAAGGAGTAACTCACGTTACCGTTTTCTATGACGTACTGTTGCGCGAAGATTCTTCCCAGTCTCAGCCGAGTCAGGTGCGCGAAGTCTGGCATTTCATCAAGCCTGTTGATTCTGATGGCATGTGGAAGCTCGACGGTATTCAGCAGCTCGAAGAGTAGTCATTATAGTATAAAACTATGGGCAAATTGTTTTTGCCTGTGAATTCACAAATTGTTAAAAGAAAGGGTGTCGTTTTATTAACGGCATCCTTTTTTGTTTATTAAACTGGTGGTTCTGGAGGGGAGTTTTGAAGATTGTTGAAAATATTGATGGAGATTTGAAGGGCTTGATTCCGGTTTTTATGGAAATCACACATCAGGAAATTGAAGATCTCAGGATGGCATTGGATGCAGGAGACTTGGAAACCGCTTCCAGAATAGGGCACAATATTAAAGGTTCTGCCTTAAACTATGGTTTTCAGCATCTTGGTGCGATTGGTCGCAGGATAGAATCGAAATCGATACAACAGGATTTTGAAGGAGTCCGTGTGGAATTTGAATTGCTTCAGCAATACGTCAAACAGGTAAAGGTGGAGTTTAATTAACCTCGTCTTACCAGAGGAATCTATCCAGCTCCAGCTTGAACGTCTTGGGGTGAATGCATTCCACAATTTCCAGATTTTCACCTTCCATTTGCTCTGAGCGTTTAGCCAGATCTACGAATTCGGGATGAATAGCACGGAATCTGCTGTTGAAGACAATCTTTACCTGCGGTAGCAGGGGGGCTTTGGGCGTATTGGTGACAACGACCCCGTATCTTCCGTCAGAGAGCTTTACAAAGCAGCCTACCGGATAAATTCCTACACATTTAATGAAGCTCTCCAGATATCTGGGGTGAAATGCGGAATTCGCCATGGAGTATAAATGTTTGATGGCCGAATTCGGGGTGAGTGCTTCACGGTAGGGGCGGTCAGAAGTCATTGCATCATAGGAATCACATATTGAAATTATGCGAGCGAACTGCGGAATGTCATTCCCGGAAAGGCCTTCGGGGTAGCCGGTTCCATCATATTTTTCATGATGCGACTGCACTGACTTGAAAATAGTTTCAGGTGTGTTTTGGCTGAGAAGGTATTTACTTCCTTTCAGGGTGTGCTGCTTAATCAGCTGAAATTCTTCTCTGGACAGTTTCCCTTTCTTTTGCAGCAGTTTCTCAGGCATCCAGACTTGGCCTACGTTCATAAGCATTGCGGCCATGGAGAGTTCTTCTACCATTTCATGCGAAAGCCCCATGTAGCGCCCGAGAATAGCACTCAAGATTGCAGTATTGAGGCTGTGTGTAAAAAGATATCTGTCTGAACGGGCAAGAACTGTCAGGCTTGCTGCTGCACTGCTATTTCTGTTTATAGATTCGATAAGCGGGCTGACATCTTTTTTGTATTCGGAAATTTCAAGGTCGCCCTTGTTCTTGATGGTTTCATATATCTTATGAATGCAATTGAGGGCACTGTTGTATGCTTCGCGCGCAAAAAGAATTTCCTCAGAGTAGGTTGTCTGGGGAAAGCTGTTCTGAATAGAGCTTTTCTCGGAATCGATTAGAACTTCGCTGATGTTCAGCTGGAGTATGGCGGATATATCAGTTTTAGAGGATATGGATTTGTTTGAAAGGTCCGGTGGCAGGCTGGCAAAACCATTGGCGGAGCAAACAACAAACATTCCTTCCTGAAGATTAGTAGTCTTAATTTTTTCTAACATTTATAGCGCTTTTATAGTTTTGGAGAATGGTTCGTCTTGGACCCTCCTTGAGTTCGATTACCCTTTATCATGTACGCAGGGCAAGAGAAAAGTGCGTGTTCCGCGCTACGCGGTTGTGGGATGTTACTCCGTCACTATACGCACTGATATGTTTTTTTAAGGCGACTCAATTCGCATTCTATGTAAATTTTAGATCCTATTCTCACGTACCCTCCGTCGAAGTTCTTCTCATCTGTATTAAATATAATCACTGTCTCCAGCTTGTCCAGTTTTGTTGAGCCGCAATGGTTTTGTTGATGCTGTGTTTTGGTGTTGTTCAAGGTGCTGTTCAGTTGTTTGATTTATGGTTCAAAAGATGTTGATTTGTGCAATTGGTTGGGTTATTGTGTAATTAATTTAAAAATGAGCAACAAATGAGCAGTTGGTATGTCTAGTCAATATTTGAGTTTAAGAGAGGTTGGGAGAAGGTTGGGTATCCCTCCTTCTACAGTAGTCTACTATAAGGATAAATATTCGAAATTTATACCTTCTATAGGGGACGGCGGGCGCAGGCAGAAGTACTCAATTGAGGTGGTAGAAATTTTCAGGAGGATTCGTGAAATGTATGGAATGAATTGGACAACTGAACAAATTGAAAACGAATTAAGCTTAAAATTCGGTGCATTAGTCAATACAATAAACTATGATCAACAGTTGATCAACTCAGCAGGGCTTGAGCCCAGCTCTGACATGCAGACCGTTATCAAAGGGTTGTCCTCTGTCTTGGGGAAGGTTTCGGATCTGCTATCAAATCAGGCTCTTTTCCAGGTGGAGTTGCGAGATTTGCGCGAAGAGCTTTCCACTCTGCGTAGCGAAAAACGTAAGCTGTCAGCGGAAACCAATGAACGGATAATGGACATGGCAATGGAGATCGGCCGTCTTAAGCGTGACCGGGCTGAATTGTACAGGCTGTTGAAGGCAGGAAATAACGAACCGGATGATTCTTCTTTTCCAACTGCTGAATATCTTGAGCAGCCTTTGGTCATTCGCAATTCGGAAGGGGAATATCTTGGTGTGGCGGGTAAAGGTCGCAAGCATTTCTCCTTGGAAGATTTTGTAAAGCTTCTTGAGGATAGTGTGACTTGTCATCGAAGTGTTGATCTGAAATGGAAAGACAACGGCGGAAAATGGGTTTTAGTTATTGATGCCAGTGAAAGTGATGCTCCTGCCCAAAAGAAAATTGTATTGGTTACTGAGGAAAATGTAACGCCCAATAATAACACTGTTGTGCGTATTGATAGTATGGAAATTAATGGTAAGTCTGTTCCTGGGGCACTTTTGTTTAGTCTTTTTAAACAGATACGTGAGAGTTTTGATCGCTAGTCAGCTCTGATGGTTTTCTAGAAAAAGTCTTGATATATTTGGTTAATGCGGTTATTAAATTATTGTTATCAGTAGAGGAGTATTTTCAGGAGGATGATATGCCGCAGGTTGCAGCCAGAATTACTCACGATCACGAACAATGGCTTAAAAATTATTTCAAAACCAAAAGTGCCGGGGCTGAATTTATTCTTCCGTGGGCTGTGGATATGTTTTTCAAATCCATGCGGTCTGTTGCGCAGGAGCTTAACGTTGCTGAGCTTAAAACTGTGTTGGAAGCGTATGAGGGCGTTAAGATTCTGCCTAACCAGTGTAAAGGAGCATACCTCTTTTTGCAGGTTGAAGAAGCATGTGAAAGCGAGAATGTCCATAGCAGTCATGGCGTTAGTTGGCCAAATCTTGAGGCCAAGCTGAAGCGCTTGTCTGACGTTCAGTCTTCTTCTCTGATGATATGGGCTTCTGCCTACTGGGTGAGTAAGGTTTGGAACGGTGTCAGTTTTGAGGAATATATAAAACTGACTTGCGGCTAGAATTATTTTACTTGCGCTTGATCTGTTTCTGTTATCCTGAGTGTTTGCCTCTGAATGCTATCAAGCCCCTCTTTCCTAAATCTCTGAGGAATGAAGCCGTCGCAACCTCTGCTTCTCGGGGCAGTACCTGATATTTAGCAGCAAACTCTTCCGCAATCTTGCGGACGCTGTTTTTTCCGTCGATCATATCCCATACAAGTGTTCCCATTTCATCGAGTTCCAGTCTTTTTATGGGCGGAGAGCCTTCTTTCCACATGCCGAATCTCTTCGCAACATCAGCAAATAAAGGCTTCAACCGCAATGGATAGGACAGCATGAGCAGTCCACTATCCATGCGGGTTTCATCTATATCCCGGTTCTTGACTGGTTTGCAGGACATGGCCTCTCCACGAGTCATTTCCGGGATAATTTGTTTTTTCTTACTGAAGAATTTCATATTGCTTGAAGATAGTTTTGGCTCGGTCTTCAGGGATCTCCTGACGGGATTTGACCATTACAGCCAGAATACGGTTACTTTCCTGCGTGTAACGGATTTCGATTTGTCCGTACGGTCTGCGTTTGGAACTGAATTTTGAAAGCGCCAAAGCTGTAGTTGATGGGCCTTTGGCCTGACCGAACATGCAGGTTGAGCCTTCGCCGTACTCAAGTTCAGCGATTGAAAGGCTCATCTTCTTGATATCTTCATCAAACAATTTTTTGGAAAATTCACCTAGGGTTTGCTCTTTGAGGATTATCTCTGCAGGACTGAAGCGGTATAGACCGATGGTTTCAGTCTGGTCGGCAAGTGTTATGTTGAATCTTCCGGGTTTAAATTCAAAAGATTCAAGCTTCATGCTGCCGGGAAGGGTGGCCTTCATGTCGTAGATATGCCAGCACTGATCCTTCTCCGGATTGCTGAATTGCAGGGTTTCAAAAAGAATAACAGCGGCTTCGTCGATTTGTTCGTCATTTTTACCGATGAACTGAATCAGCATAACTTTACTGGCTTTATTGCAGTAGAACATCACCCCACGTCCGGTGGCTAGGTCGGATTGCCAGTAAAAAGCAGTGGTATTGTATTTTTTGAGTGGAGTTTTCCACGAAGACGGCAGCACTGTGGATTCGATTTTCAAGCCGGAGGCTGATTCAATCTTTTTAGCCAGCTGTCTGAAATAAGTCTTTTCTTTGTAGGTCCGTCCTGCATCATACCAGCGAAGTTCAATACAGGGTTGTTCTCCGTTATCAAGCTGCAGGAATCTCTTATCAATTCCGCTTACTTCAAATCTATGAGGGACATCAAAACTGATGCCGTCCCACGCTATATTCTTACGATCCATCACTTATCCTTTATGCAAAGCCCTTACTTTACAGTTCAGCTAAGGGCGCGAAATCATTCAAGGCACTATAAAACGGATTATTAATCCAGAGCAAAGTTACTAAACTATTTTTAATCCATCCGCAAAGTAATAATTATTATCCTGTTCTGGTTTAAACATAGCAGTTTTGGATAATTAATAAGCCATTTTGCCCAGTGATTTCAGGATAAGGGTACAGCCCATTGCAAACATACCGGTCAAGCCCATTCCGCATGAGAAACCTGCCAGCAGAACCGGGGCATACTGACGCCACATTGCGCCGTATTTTTTCTGGAAGAAGTAGCGGCCGATGAGTGCTCCTGTTACCTCTAGAATAAATCCATGCGGCGTACTTTGCCCAAGCCCCCTGACAACACCGTAAACCAGCAGTACAGGCAGTCCCAGAGTGTTTAATATCGCATAGAGAATCAACCCTAGACTGATACCTCCCATGACCACAGGTCCGCTTAGTGCTTGAAAGAATAGTGAGTTGCCCTCAAGAGTGGACGTTTGCATGAGCAGGGTGTTCAGTGCCTGCAGATGCCATAGTTCCTGCGCATAAGGGTAGTTGGAAGAAGGAATGGGCGCCAGTTGCCAGATGAACTGTGAAAAGAGCAGGCTGGCGATCATGACTACCGGGAAAACAACCAGCTCCGCTTTGATGATGCCCCGGATGGATGTCCCGGTTAGCTCGATCTCGCGGAAATGGACTGTTGCTTCTCCGTAGTTGTGGATCGGGATCGGCGCGTACCAGATTTCGATACCCTGATAGCCGAAAAACTTAGCCCCGGCGATAAAGCTCGCTTCACGCACAAGGGGCAAGCTAACAAACTGTCCGGCAATACCTTCCATTCGAGCGGTAATGTACGAGATTACCGGTGTGTAGATAAATCCGTAGAGCAGGAAAAATATCCACGGGAAGTTGGGGACGAGCAGCAAACTCATGCCTACGTAGGCAAGGGTTGAGAACACATAAATCGCAATAGAGACCCAGAAGTTGATGTCTCCGCGTCCTTCCGGCGGTTCAAAAAGTTTACTCCACGATTCTCGGCTTTTGGCATGTTCCCCCCGGAAGGATTTGACCACGTAGTAAATACCGATGAAACCGATGGCCAGACCAAGTCCGATGGAGAAACTCATGTAAAAGTCAAAGTTGTTGGCAAATACCGTTTCAACGGTTTCCATGCCGGGATGCCAGCGGTGCAGGATGCCGTGTTCATAGAGAACAGGGTTGGCTACAATGGTGATCACGATTCCGATAAGACCACCTATGACAGCCCAGAATGGCAGTACCATACCAATGAAGAACAGACCCAGATCAAACTGGATACCGGTTGCAACAGCTGGCAGAATCTTTTCCGTATATGGCGTTAGTTCAACCCAAGGTATGGGAATAATCCTGATTGGTTCGGTGAATAGCAGCCCTGAAACCGCAGGAAGCAGGACGTAGATGGCCCCGAAAGCAAGGCCGATAACACCCCCGACAGAGAATACCCGCCATTTCCAGCTGGCCTTTTTCTCTTCTGTAGATTCAGCAAGTGCCATAGTACCCAGTGCGCCGACCGGAGCCATGGGGAAAGGCAGCTTTTCAACATCAGAAGTGATGCGGTATAGGGCGTAACCCAGTCCGAAATGGTCTATTCGTTGAACAATCTGCGCACCGACCAGCAGTAAAATCGGTATGAGCCAGTCGCGGTGGAAAAAGGTTCGCTCAATGAGAGAATCGGAACCCGGCTGCGGAGCTACCCACGCAGGGATGAATTCCGTAAGACCCAGCATTCGTGCCGCATCTGACTGCACTAAATATTGTTGCCATAGAAGGCCCGAAAATGGCGAAGCCAACGCCGCCCCGGCCATGTAGTAGAGCAGGAAAATTTCCTGTTGTTTCAGCTCGGTGTACGATCTTTTGGCGATCTCGGCGAAGAGGATGATGGTAACCCAGCGTGCAGCAGGGCCGATACCCTGACCGATGACCAGCTGCAGGTACATACTACCCGGCATCATCAAAAAGCCGATGAAGATGGCACCGACTACAGTTTTCCAGTCGAAACCTTCTTCAAATTTGGTCGGCGTCTTCAGTAAGTCCCGATATTCTTGTAACTCTTTATCGTCGTGCATATGGTTGCCTCCGGCGGCCCTCCGGGGGCTTAAACCCTTTTGCAAAAGGGTTTAAGAATCCCAAAACCTTATATTGGGCTTCGCCGCAGTTGATGTTAATGCGTCTATTTAAAAATTATTTTACTCTTGAATACTATCCAGCGAAGCTTAATAAAAGTTTTAGGAGAGTCCAGAGAACCCTTTTCCAAAAGGGTTCTTTGGTCCCGCTGAAAGCGCCGCCGGAGGCATTTTTAACCCGGCAGGACCTGATAGCTCTGTCCTGCGTATAGTCCGTAGAGTGCCCACATTCCACCCATGAGAAAATCTCCCATGATCAGTCCGAAGAATAGGTAGCGTACTCGTTTAAAAAGTCCCACGCCGCCGTAGCGGAGTGTCAGCTGGTTGCACATCCATCCGAGGAAAAAGCTGAACCAGAGGATTTTCATGGCTGAGCTGTATGCGGTCAGATATCCGATCGGATGCAGCGGCCACCAAGGCAGTCTGTTATAGGCCAGCACCAGCGTGAACATAACCACCGCTCCAATAGTGGCGAAGGTGGTCACCCAATGTGAAGCTGCTGCCGGTTCCTGAATTATGCGTACCACATTGTCGTACACGTTCATGGAGGTACGTGTGGCCCAGTCCAGTTGTAATTCGCGAATTCCGTATTTGTAGCAGACAACGAGCATCGCTCCGAAGGAAACTATTACGCCGAGTAGCAGAATGATGGTTATGCCCAGCAGGAAGAGTCGTTTGTTATCCAGCCACTCATTGACCTTGGAACCGTGCACCAGTGACGGCATTAGTGATTCGCGAAGGTCTACGAATAGAATCTTCTGGCATATGGCGGTGATGGCGATCCCTACCGATCCGAAAAATTTGGACCCGAACAGGGTGGTGATGCTGTCGATGGGGGCGGCTGTCAGGGTAAAGTAGGCAATACCGCCCTGACAGATTGCCTTGGACGCAACCAGAGTAAAAACGAAGAAGGCCAGCAAAACCACAACCGCCACCAGCAGCGGAATACCGAAGTACACGCACCAGCCGGTGAGCAGCAGGCCGGATACGGCCAGTCCCCAGAACGAAAATCGCAGGGACATCCATTCTGCTTCACCGCGAGTTGATTCAGCACCGAATGCTTCTTTGATCACCTGTTTGAGGTGCTGGCGGGCCAACCAGATAATGAAGATGAAAAATACCAGATACGCACCGATCATCTGAGTTTCTTCTGGTCTGGTCAGGGTAGGGCCGAAGGTAACACCCAGCGCGGAAGCGGGGATATTCAGACCCGCAGCACCGAGGATTCCGTAAAATAATCCGCCGAGCAGAAAGAAAAACCAGAAGCTGAATGAAATCTGGCGCGATGCCAGAAACGCGAAACCCACAAATGCGGGATAGAAGTAAATTTTCAGTTTGTAGAAACCGGAGAAGAGTCCGGTCTTGGAAAAGTATTTACCGGCCAGAATCAAAGTCGGTATTTCCGGCACGGACGGAATATAGAAATGCAGCCCGTTGATCAGGTGCAGGCAGATGCAGAAAATCAGGCCGATCATGAAAAACTTGTTGCCGAGGAAGGAACCGTACAGACCCTGATCCATGGCTTCTTCCATGAAACGGGGCAACTGCAGGAGCGGGAAATTCAAACGCTCGTTTTCCACCCACTGTCTGCTGAAAATGTTGGTCAGGCAGAGCATCATGAAATAGCAGAGCAGAATGAAGAATCCCCACCACATCAGCGGAGTCAGCCATGCAGCCCACGGGATAGCCTTGAATATTTCAAGGTTGTCCATGAACGGTCCACCCTTGATGCCGTTGTAGAGCTGTTCCACCGCTTTGGGATCAGTAGGATGCAGTGCTTCTGGCAGCAGCGGCTGCAGCACTTCTTTCCACCTGTTGCCGATAGTGGCAAAGTGAAAGGGGGCGGTCAGATTGATGAAGAACGTTCTTGCCAGTCCGGTGTAAGAAATACCGGAAACAATGACCATCAGAATCCACATGGACATCAGGTCCAGACCGGTCAGCAGCGGACGTGAGTGCAACAGTTTACGATGCAGTGCGCAGATTGCGGTCAGCCAGGCCAGTATGAAGAACGGGGCCAGAGGGAAATGTCCCCCAGCCAGCGGTGTCGCATTCAAGTAGGCATTGTTGAAAGGTGTGAAAGCGCAGATGAGCAGCCCGAAAAGTGTGCCCAGCAGAATCGCTCTTTTCCTTATTTTACCATGCATCAGTGGAATCCTTATATTTAAAGGTCAGCAAGTTTGTTGCTTGTGTTCAGTCCGGTGAAACCAAAAGCCATCATTTCAGGAACTTTATCGCGGAATGTCTTCTGTTTTTCTGGGTCAAGTGAGCGCCAGATAAGGAACTGTTTTCTGATGGCGTTAATAAAGTCTTTATTCAACCGTTTCCAAGCTCCGATTTCACCTGATTCACGGGTGATGAACAGTACGGCTTCAAGGAATTGCGGATGTGCTTCAGAGGGACGGAACCGCAGTTCGACCATCTGTTTTACACCGAAGTCAAAAGGAGCAAGCCAGACCCGCACGTTGAAGCGGAAGCAGGTGATGTGGTCCGGGCAGCCATCAAGGATATCGCAGACCGATTCCGGCAACGGTTCCTGACTGAAGTTTACTTCAATCTCGGATGTGGAGAACAGTCCGTGCGAAACTTCGGTATGTGATTCAAGATATTCAAGCAGGAAACCGCCTGCGTCCTGCTGCTCCTTATGTTTGAGCAGGAAGGGCAGGGTGGCTTCAATGGTGTTGGTTTCGGTGTCCGGCATTTTCCATGAGCGGTTTACGTCCGGGATAGCGATGTTCGCTGCTACCTTTGAGGGATAGATGACCGAGATCAGGGTAACCGCGATGACCAGAATCATGGCCGCGACACCGGCCATTGATGAATAGTTTGCGGTCATGCCTGCCCAGAGCGGGGTTCCGGCCAAGAGGCCCGATGCGGTCTGGGCGATCAGGTAACCTACGACTACGCTGATTACTGCAAAGGCGATGGCCTCGGCAATGAACAGGAATGATACGTGGGTCGGGGCCATGCCGATGGAAGTGTATACCGCAATTTCTTTTTTACGCTCGTAAACACTAGTGATCATAGTGTTAAGTACTATGAGCGCGGAAATGATCAGCGGAATGATGATGTTCGGCACACCGGAGTAGTTCATGGTGTCCGAAGACTGGCAGATGTACGTACCGCTCGAATCACAACTGAAGATTGGCAGGCCGTAGCGGTCAATAAGACTGTTGACGGTCTGTTTTGAAAAGTCCCCTGAGATGGGAGCGATAGCAAGGGCTTTTAAATGTCCGCCCATTGCCATAAGAGTTTCGTAGGGGATAATGGCTGTTACGTCGCCCGAAATATGGGTGTAACGTCCTTGAAAGGTGTCAATGTCTTCACCTGATTCAATGGCTTCTGCCTCAACTTCACTCAACTCCTGTGCTGCGGCGGAAGGAAAAATGACCGGGGTCATGGGTTCGCCGTCAAGGTCGGTATGTTCGGTGAATTTTTGTCCGTCGAATATACCCACGAGCAGGAATTTGCTGCCCCATACATCAACATAGTCACCGGCTGATGCGCCCAGCCGTGCAGCCATTTCCTGTGAGAGCAGAATCTGACTGTTGTTGCCTGGAATGAGCCAATTTCCGTCAATCAGAATTTTATCAATTCCGCTGACATGCGGTTCCATTGTTCCTAGGCCTACCAGCCCCTTAACTTCTTCCTGCTTGCCTCCGAAGCTGACCGGGGTGACTGCGGAAGTGGTTTTGTCCTTAAGTTCCATCCAGCCGCGTGGGGCGACAATGCCGTTTTCATCAAAGTCGTTGCTGACAATGCCCAGAGTTTCGCGGGGCAGGTCGTGCCAGCCTAGGTTTTTCATGAACAGGCCGTAGTAAGGCGTTTCGTCATTGAACTTTACATAGGTATGTTCACGCAGTGATTTTACTGCGGTGAAGCTCATGATGGTAAAGGTCAGGATGGTCAGGGTCAGGCAGGTCAGAAAAGTCCTGAGCTTTCTGCGGCGCAGGTTGCTGACCCCGATTACAAATGCGGAAGTAAAAGCTTTCCATTTGCTGATTTCAGAAGTCTGGGTCTTATGCGCGCGCTGCTGCAGCAGGATCATTTCTTTTTCAAAGCGGAAGAAAATAATCAGCGAAACCATGACTGAGAGGCCGAGAATGAAAAAGGCCAGAATAACAACCATGGGGCTGTAGGTTAGTTCAAATGCGGGATGCACAGAGTAAATAACAGCGATAACCGCTGAAAGAACCGCCAGAAAACCGAGGATTCTCTTGTGGATGTCCGCGAAGGAGAAGAGCAGCCTTTCCATGCAATAAGCAAAGGGGATGAACAGGGCGATGTAGAAGAGAACACCGACCAGTACGTCTTTCTGGGTCTGGTCTACATCAAGGTATACCTTGGAGGCCAGTGCCCAGGCGTTACGCGCATTGGTCATGAAGTCGTCGTAACGGCGTTCTTTCCATGCTGTTTCGGCATCCGCCAGAGCTTTGGTTCCTTTTTGTTCCAGGTTTCTGATCTGCTGGTTAACAATCCCGTGCGATTCAAGGTTTTTAATACGCGGGTCGAGAAGGGTCCACATATCCCGTGCAGCTCGGTAGTCGGTTGCGGGGATGATGGGCCATTCTTTAAGGAAGTAACCTTTACCGGCAGGATCACTCGGTTTGGAATGGATGAGGATCATTTTCCGGTTCAGTACAGTATCTGAAAGGGTCATTTTCAAGGGCACTTCCGGCTCAAGAAATACGCTTGCAATCGTTGAAGAACGGGTGTCTATGCGGCTGTACCAGTAATGCATGGGTGTGGCATCACGGGCTCCGTCCAGCACTTCGACTTTAGTCATGTAGCGGAATGTGCGCGGGGTCAGCAGGTCAAAAAGCGTGGTCTGGCGGCAGCCGAACATGACCAGTTTGGTCTCCATGTCCAGTCTGCGCAGCTTAAGCCTGTATGCGCTTTTGCCTGTTTTCTGTTTATCAATGGCCCAGATTATCCTGCCGTCTTTATCATATTTGTAGCCTTCGATGATCAGTTTGGACTGGACCAGCTTTTTTGAGGCCACGCCTTGATATTTGAAGTCTCCTTCAGAGTCGGATAGGGCGTAAAATCTGGTTTTACCCTGAAATCCCATGAAGACAGCATCCGGAGCGGCCTGATCTGCGAAAAGTTCACCTTGGCGTATGAAACGGGCCTTGCCGTTAACCATGCCGAAGCCTTTGCGCGGCAGCTTGGAAGTCAGCGGACCTTCGCTGTTGGAAATTTTTCTGATCAGTCCTTCAGTCAGTTCGGCCTGTTTTTCGATTTTATCCCAATTTACGTTCTCGATAGTATCGAAAGGAGTTCCCCAGAATGCGCGTCCGTCGTTTACAGTCGCGAAAGTAAAGCAGAGTTTGCCGGACATGATTCCGATTTCACTGCTGAACTGCGGCTCATCAAGCAGCCATGTCTGCCAGGGGCGGGTACGGTCGGGACGCAGGGTATCCTTGTACATTCCTTCGGTTCCGGTCTGTTTTTCAACTTCCGGGACCGAATCTTCAAGGATGTCGTTGATACGTGCAAATGTTCTGGAGAGATTGACTCTAGGCCTAAGTTCATAAAACCAGCCCTGATCGAATGCCCCGACTCCCTCACCATGACTGGAAAGGTGTAGGGAAATACCGCAGACAAGCTCCTTGGAACGTACAATTTTACGTAGTTCACGGGCACTTTTGATCGCAGTAAGTTGCTGTTTGATATCATGTTTGGTCTTGAGAACTTTTTCCTTAACCATTGGGAATAGGTTCTGTACCGCTGCCATTTCATCCGCTGGCAGGGTGGAGTAGTCGGATTTCCATGAAATTCGACGCAATAGCTTGCGGCGGTGATCAATTTCAGCAATGATTTTAGGATCAGCATCCTCTTGCAATCTAAGGTGCATGAGTTCTTTGCTGATGATGTCAACTTCATCCTTGATCTGGTTTTTCAGGGTTTCGGAGAGCAGAGCGAAAAGCTGCGGATTCTCGGTGGCCAGTTTTGTTGCCAGTGGATTGTCCAGCTCAAGACCGTCAAGGATTTTGGAGGCGTCGTTTTTCTTTTTACGCAGTTCAACCTTGATCTTTTTCAGTGTCTTACTTTTACCTGAAACTGCGGTGGCGAATTCGCGCATACCGTGTAAAGACTGCCCATGTCCGGTTGTGGCCAGCAGGAGCACAGATCTTTTGGGTGGATTGGCGGCCATTTTTTTGCCGATCTCAAGAAGAGAGGCAATGGACAGAGCTTCGTCCGCACCCGGAGAATCTCCCATGACGTATACGGAGCTGTCGTAGAATGCTTCAATAATGACCAGTTCTTCGGCCATTTCTTCGTCAGTGCCCTCGATGAGGCAGTACACGTTTTCAGCTTCTATGCGGTTCCATTTACTGCGGGACTTAATCTCTCCCGACTCGGCAACAAGCTTGCTTCCGATTTTAGCATCTAAGCCAAGTTCAAGCAGTGCATCGGCACTACTCATGTAGTAGCGGGGAAAATCAAGCGGGGACAGTTCCAGCTTTTCTTCGAAAAAACCTTTTCGGGTCGGTCCGTTATCAATATAAATAAGGGCGGAAGCTCCGAGACTGGCAGCATTAAGCCAGTTTTTACCGGATTCCATATCCATCAGTACAATTGCGTCTTTAATCGGAAGGCCGTTAAAATCATCAAGTGAGCCTTTCCCGACATAAATAACCGGGCCATTCAGTCCTTCCAGAGGGGTGGCCGGGGGGGAAATCGCGTTGAATTTTGCCGGTCTTATGCTGAGTTGTTTCCCGCTGTGAATACTGAAAACAGTATCGCTGGCGGTCATTGCCGGGGCGAGGAAAAGATGTTTCCCGGTTTTAAAACCGCCCAGTTCTTTGAATTTTATCTCAATGTAATCGGCTGCCCTTTTAGCTCCCTGTGAACCGAAGGAGCGGTCTCCGAAAGATGAAAGATCAGTAATTGTCTGCTTGATGGCATCAGTTGAACTGAATGCCATAGCGGGAACTGTGGTGCATAGCAGCATCAGGGCGGCGACAAACAGCAGGACTGAACAGCCGTGCCCGCGCTGGGGATTGTTCTCAGATGGAAATTTGGACATTAAGGGAAGCCTCCGGTGATCAGGCCATGCGGATACAGCCCACGTCAATGTTGAGCTGGTCGCGGTCTTCGATTTTCTTGATCAGTCCATCCTCAATCCAGACAACCCGGTCGGAGGCGTTGAGCATTTTGTAATCATGTGTCGCGGTGATAATGGTTACGCCGCGTTCCTTGCTCAGTTCGTTCATGAGCTTGATGATTTCTTCCCCGGTGGAAAGGTCAAGGTTACCTGTCGGTTCATCAGCTAGGATGATGGCCGGGTCGTTGGCGAGTGACCTTGCGATGGCTACGCGTTGCTGCTGACCGCCGGAAAGTTCCTGCGGCTTGTGATTGTAGCGTTTGTTCAGCCCTACAAGGTCCAGCAGTTCAATTCCCTTGGCGACTGCGGCATCGTTATGGACTCCGGCAAAAATCATGGGCAGGGTGATGTTTTCCAGTGCGGTCATAACCTGAATGAGGTTGAAGGTCTGGAAAATATAGCCGATTTTGCGGTTTCGCAGCCATGCCAGCTCGAAGGCGTCAAGTTGGGCGATATCCACTTCATCAATGTAAACTTTGCCCTCAGTTGGTTTGTCCAGACCGCCGATCATATTGAACAGGGTGGATTTACCGGACCCGGAAGGACCCATGATTGAAAGGTATTCTCCGGCATAAATTTCAAGGTCCACGCCTTTCAAAGCCTGAACATTTGTGTTGCCGAGTTTGAAATTACGTTTGACTCCGGTTACCCGGACTATGGTGTGCTGGTCGGCCATATCTTTCGCCTTTTATATTTATGTTGTTCAGTTTGAAATTTATTCCTCAACCCGCATAGCCTCGATGGGACGCATGCGGGCCGCTATGAATGCGGGATAAAGAACACCCAGCAGGCTCAGTCCGAAACCGACACCGATGGAGTATAGCATCGAAAGGCCGACCTCATTCAAAGGCAGCATGGTTACGGCATCGAAACCGAAACGCAGCAGCCCGATGAGAATCGCGATGAGTGCCCCGAATAAGGAACCGAGCAAAGCTCCGGCTGTTCCCTGCATGGATGCTTCAAGCAGAAACAAACGCAATACAAAGCTGTCCAGTGCTCCGAGGCATTTCATGGTCCCGATTTCGCGAAAGCGTTCGGTAACAGCCATGAGCTGGGCATTGATAATTCCTACGGTGCAGACCAGCAGGGAAAGGATGACGATCCAACGTTCCTTGGCACTTCCCCCGGGTTCATAGCCTGTTTTCTCGAGTGTTTTGATAAGACCGGGATCACCTGAATGATACAATCCGCTGGAAATATCGCTCCCCACGAGTACATAAGCCAGAAAAGAGACCGCGAGAATCAAGCTGGTTACGGTGACCATGTTGCGCAGGAATCTTGACTTCAGGCTCTTCAGGCTGATTTCAAATGATTTTTTAAAAGGCAGGACAACTTGAGCCGCGATATCCGGCTTGGTATTCTGACTTTGAAATGGAACTTTCTTCGACATGTCTGGCTCGGTTTATGTACCGGGGTCAGTACCGGAGCTGTTGACGGACTGCAGAAAAAGGCAAGGGCGCAATCAGTCCGCCTGTCAGTAACGGCATTTCATGGATCGACCCCTTGACCCATGAATGATTTCATTACGAATTAACACTAATTAAATAACTGAAATGTCCTGAAATGCAAAGGGAAAATGCTATCGTCGCCATTACTTTGCAGCTCGTGATAAACAATTAGTGTTATACTTAGAATTGTAATGCTTTTGCATTGCAATGCCGTAAAATAAAATTTTGGATGATCGTTTATAGAATTTCGCGAATATCTTTGACCCGGAGTTCCGGGGCCGTTTTTATTTTTCCGAGCAGGTAAGAGAGAAAAAGTTGCGAAGTTCTGTTCATGCGTTGATGATGGAGCATGAACCCGGCATGCCCTGATTCAATTGCTTCAATCATCAGGTTTTGTAGTTTAACCAGTCCATTTTGCGGGGTGTCTGTTCTTACGGTGTGCAGATCAATATTGACCGGAATGTCCGGAAGATCCTGCGGTGGGTTGGGTGAAACTTTGGTACTGCGGGAAATGGCATTGAAGCCGAGTTCCACCAGTCCTTCCATTGTTTCAATGGAGCAGCGGTTCCATGGCGGGGTGAAGAATGGGGTGAAGTTATTCCCTAAAAGGTTCGCAAGTTTTTCCTTACCCCGGCCCAGTTCTCCGGTAACGGTTTTTTTTGAACGGGAGGGGCCGAATTCGAATTTCTTGCCTTCTTTCTCGTGGTTCATGTGCCGATAGCCGTGCTGGTGCAGACACCATAAATCCAGATCTGGTCCCAGTTCACGCAGCAGGACGTCACGATGGTTTTCATTCATCCAAGCCGGAACAACGGCAAGAGCCAGAGGAGTTTTATGTTCCTTGAAAGTTTCGATCATGACGGAAAACTGCTGGCCCGGATAGCCGATATCATCAGCCCTGAAAAAAACATCGCAGCCGTTTTGAGGAATATGTCTTTCAAATTCCGGCCACCAGAGGTCGAAAGATTCTGTGAGGTGGGAACTATTGTTTTTCCAAATTGATGATACAGGTCTGGCGGACATTAGCTCAACCTCAGTTTGCGGATAAATTTAGATGAGTTACTTGCGCCTTCGAGATCGATAGTGTGATCCGCTGTTGTGCGCTGGCGGTTCAGCAAAGATTCAATAGTGGATTTCATATCCGGTTCGGTAGCAAGTACTTCCAGCGGGATGTATTCAGCCAGCCTTTCGGCACGCATTCGTTGTTCATGGTTAAAGGAAAACGGCTGTACTGCTGCGGGTATACCTGAAGTGAGTATGTCCATGCAGGTGTTGTATCCGGCCATGGAAATCATTGCGTCACCTGCGGTCAGCAGGTCAGTGAAATCTGACGCAAAGCGTTGGATAGTAATATTTTCGCGGCCTGTTGCGGTGTCGCATAATGAAACATATTTATCCTCATCCAGAAAAGGTCCGGTAAGCATGAGCAGTTTGCTGTCCGTTGAGTCCAGTTCAATAAATGATTCCAGAACTGATTCCATCAAAGGGCCGCCGACCTTGCCTCCCCCGGCACTGGCAATGAGCAGTCTTTCATTCTCCGTCACCCCCAGTTCATCGCGTATCCTTCCACGAACATTGAGCGCAGGCTTGCGGGCTGCAAATCCGGTATATTCACAGGGAATTTCAATTTGATCGAAAGCTTTAAATGTTTCATCCAGTGCGGCGATTCTGGGGTCGGAATGGATGAGCAGCAGATCGAAATATTTATTCAGGTATTTTACGCAGCGAGCCTCATGCTTGCCGCCGTCGTCACGCTCAACTAAAATATCCCGCAGTGAGCAGACTACATTAATATCACCGAATCTGCCTGCCCGGATTTCATCCAGCACTGGCAGCAGTTCAAAGCGGAAGGCTTTGCGTCCGAAAGGGAAAAGCTCAATCAGGAATACATCCGGTTTTTCTTCGGCGAAAACTTTGAGCAGTGTCGCGCTGCGTTCTTTTTTGACTTCTTCAAGCTCACGGTCTTCGTCAGTAGGCATCAGCCCGCCGAACTGTTCGTTCATGCACAGACCGGGCAGCTGGCGGTACTCGACATTGGGCGGCAGCGGCTGATCAGGGCGTTCTCCCCCGGCAACGAAGATTACTTCTTCCTGATCCAGCCCTTTGGCTATTTCCAGACTGCGAAAGAAGTGGCCCATTCCGAGTACGTGTTGGCAGTAGTGGATAATTTTCATAATTTTTCGTTCAGGCTTTCGATGGAAAGTTCTCCGTTCCAGTTCAACCAGTGCAGTCTGCGTTTCTTCACGAGCTTTTCATCTCCGGGCATGAAGTCGTGATCCAGCAGCTTGTAGATGACGGTTTTCATTGTCCCTTCGTGGGTGACTGCCAGAATTTTAAGTTCGTCCTTATCCACGGTGCGGATGATCTCGTCAATGCCTTGTTCAAGAGCAGCTATGCTGCGTTCGGCGCAATCCAAACGGTTTTCGCCCGCATTGGGGGTGAAACCCCAGCCTTTAGCAACTTCTGCCTCGAGCTTTCCGGGAAATTTATCATGCAGTTCGGCGGTGGTCAGACCGGACCATTCGCCCCAATCCTGTTCGCGCAGTCCGGGCAAACTGATCAGCGGCAGGTCCAGCCCATCGGTGATGATATTTGCGGTTGCGATGGTACGCCCGAGGTCGCTGGTCAGTACTGCGTCGAATCTTTCCGGTTCCAAGGTCTTGCGCCATCCGGCGGCTAATTCGCGGCCATGCTCGGAAAGCGGGGAATCAAAGTGCCCCTGAATGCGTCCGGCCTCGTTCCATTCGGTTACGGAGTGGCGGATAAATGCTATTTTTACGGATTTCATTAATATCTCCAGTGGCTGATTTCGTTCAGTTGCTCTTCAACTTCGAGTAGGTTGGTGCTGAGATTGAACTTCTTTTTTATACGAATCGGTGCGGCCTTCGCCATGGCCGCCCGCAGTTTTAAATCAAGCAGCAGCTTTTCAATATTTGCAGTCATGGCCGGGATATCTCCTTCCGGTGAGAGCAGGCCTGTTTCGCCATGCGCTACAGCCTCTTTCGGTCCCGAAGTCGAGTAAGCCACAACGGGAAGGCCGCAGCATTGAGCCTCCAGGTAGACCATTCCCAGTGCTTCATTGATGCCCGGATATGCGAAGATATCTGCTGCGCTGTAGTATTTGTATAGTTCTTCGCGTTTTACCCGGCCAAGAAAAACAATGCTGTTTCCGGTTTTTTGCTCTGCTGAATCCTGCAAGCGGGGGCGGGCTTCACCGTCCCCGGCGATGAGCAGAATTGTTTGAGGAAACTTTTTACTTAACGGGGCAAAAGCATTGATGAGGTCCGTGATGCTTTCGGCCTTCACATCTTCGCGAAGCATGGCGGTACTCAGGATGACTTGCTTGCCTTCAAGGTTATACTTCCGGAGTATTTCTGCGGCTCCGGAAGAACTATATTCAAACTGCTCTACATCAATTCCAACGTGGGTGCGTGAGAGCTTTTGCGGTAAAATTATCCGGGAGAGGTTATGGAAGTCTACTTCTTTGTTTGCAAATACGTGGTCGGCATGAAGCAGGGCATGTTTGTTTAACATGTAGCCCGGCCATGTCTTGAGATTACGGCGGTACTTGGTGGCAAAGACACCCTGATAGATTGTGTAAGGTATGCCCAGTCTGGCAGAAATGTATGGTCCCAGCAGGTCCGGGGATTTGTAGTAGCTGTGGTAGGTCAGCCAGATATCGGGATTAAAGTCCCAGACCCGTTTCAGGGTGCGTTTAAATTCCGGAACCAGTCCCGGCCACTTTAAAGGTTTGGCGGTGATGTGGCGTAATCTTGTCCGGCTGGCAATAAGCAGGTCATGACCTTGGGCTTCAAGAAAATTGTGCAGGGTGCGCCCAATGATCAAATCCCCGGATGGAAGGGGGTGATCAATATGCTTATGAGGTGCAAAAAAAGCTATTCGCATTGTGCTGCCTCCGGCGGCCCTTCGTGGACCAGAGGAGAGGGCCCTATGAACCATAACTTGGCCTTTTGCTACCGCCCAAAAGTGTTTCCCCCTCTCCTCTGGACTCCTCTCCCCCTTCCCAAAACGCGTTGGTTGGGGAATGAAATTTATTTTTTATGCAACCCGCAGTTCCCTACACTAAGCAGGCGAAGTCCTACTAAAAGGTTTTGGGATTTTTAAACCCTTTTGCAAAAGGGTTTAAACCGCCGGAGGCGAAATCAATTTATCAAAAGCGCGAAGCGCATCAAATCTTATGCCTTTATCCCATATTGTTCATAAACATCCGCCAGTACGTTAATCCAGTAGCGGTTGTCGAAAATTTCATGAACCCGTTCTTTTGCAGCCGGGATCAGACTCTGGCGCAGTTCCTGATCTGTGAGCATGCGTTCCATGGCATCGGCCATTGATTCATGATCACCCGGCTCGACGAGCAGCCCGGTCTTGCCGTTCTCGATAAGTTCGGGAATACCGGAAACAGTGGTTGTAACAACGGGAACGCACATGGCCATACTTTCAGCGAGAACGTTGGGGATACCGTCACGGTCGCCGTTAGGGGCGATTTCACAGCCGAGCGCAAAAAGGTCAGCTTTGCGGTAATGTTCCAGAACTTCTTCGTGAGGCTTGGTTCCCAGCCAGTTGCAGCGGCCGTTCAGGTCCAGTTCATCCAGCAGCTTGAGGGTTTCTTCGCGTTCGTCACCGTCACCGACGATGTTGTAGTTGAAGTCGATACCTTTCTCTTCAAGTTTCTTGAGAGCCTTGAATACAGTAGGCAGTCCCTTCTTGGTGGTGAAGCGGGCCACGGTAAAAATTTCATAAGGACCTGAACAGGTGTATTCCTTATCGGAGCTGAACAGGTTCAGGTCAATGCCGTGGTAAACTTTGTGGATAGGTTTGCCTTCCGGGGCAATGGATTGCAGGTAATCGCAGTTGTATCCCGTGCAGGTTACGGCAAATTTAGCTTCGGAAATTTTGGCGGTGATCTTTTCCGGCTTCTGGGTGTAAATGTCTTTTGCATGCGCGGTGAAGCTGAATGGCAGACCGGAAAGACGGCTGGCGTTCCTTGCTACTGAGCAGGGAGAGTGTGCGAAATGCGCATGGAAATGGAAAATATCTGATCCGGGAAGGACCTTTTCTACAATGTATTCAGCCTGCAGCATGTGCTTGAAAGAGGCTTCGCTACCGGTTTCGCGGTAGACATTCCAGATTTTATCAATGCGGGCGGTGAACTCTTCATCTTTGCCGTAACGCTCATCATTGAGCCCGGCATCCATGTCTGTTGAGCCGAAAAGTTCTTCAAGGCAGCCTTCCACAGTTGAGGGCAAGTAGGATACCTCGGCTTTGATTTCGGAAATGGATTTGTGGGTGAAGTTCTCACGCGGCTTGCGCATGGAAATGATATGAATCTTAACTCCTCTTTGCTCAAGAAGTCTGATTTCATTGGAAATAAATGTCTCTGAAATGCGTGGATAGCCCTTGAGAATCATTGCAAGGACTGGTTGTGTAGAATTTGTCATCAGCAGTTGTCTTTAAAGTAGCCGACGCGGTCATGCATGACCTCAAGGCCGGTGAAGTTGAAGTTGTTAATGGCTTCCCGAATGGAGTTGGAATTGCCCAGCAGGTGGTTAACCTTTTCCATGATGGTGTCAGGACCAAGCAGATGCCAGGGGAGAAAGTCGGCAAGATTCTGTTCTTTCAGCACATTGGCGCGAATAGTTTGTTCAAGGCGCGGGGTTTCGCGGGGAACAATCAGGCTCACCTGTTTGTGTGAAAGGATTTCGCAGATGGTGTTGTAGCCGCCCATGCTGACCACGAGATCCGCATTGCTGAACAGTTTTTCCATCCTTCTGTAGAAATGGTAAAAAGTTACCGAAAGATTTTTTGCCCGGCGTGAAAGGTCAAGCCGCTGTTCTTTGGACATGAAAGGACCGGTGACCATGACCGTTCTGAAATGCTGCGGATTGTATTTTTCAAGGGCTTTCAGGTATGCATCCATCATCGGGTAGCCGTCACCGCCGCCTCCGGCTGTGATGACTACGAGTTTTTTGCCGTTTTTGCGTTTTTCCGGGCAGGAACGGCTGTGGGTTTTACGGGGAATGTACCCGGTAAAGACCATTTTCTTGCTGATGGATTCAGGGATGGCGTATTCCTTGATGGGATCGTAGTATTCTTGATGGCCGTATACCCAGATCTCGGAATACAGATTCTCCAGCACGTCGTAGATGCCTTTGTCAGTCCAGTCCTTGATGGTACTTTCGGAGTCATCCA
>PPCM01000408.1_pt1 | contig 42536 bp, 42 predicted proteins | sample 1555541 | NCBI WGS metagenome assembly PPCM01 (sample SAMN05284479, study PRJNA326546) | Marine sediment metagenome, whole genome shotgun sequencing project. | isolation source: marine sediment | place: Germany: Wadden Sea | collected 2012-09-05
GGGGGTCTGGGGGAAGGGAAGAGGGGAAGCCCTTTTCAAAGGGTGCCCCTCTTCCCTTCCCCCAGCCGCCGGAGGCATCTTAAATGAAAAAAGAATATCTACGTCCTCCGGGTGCGGGGGATGAGGCGGAGTTTTTGAAGAAATGCATTCACTGTGGTCAGTGTGCGCAGGTTTGTCCGTATGATTGTATTGAATTGACTCCGAGCGCTGATCCAGCTCAGGCGGGAACTCCTCGTATTGATCAGACAAAAGCGCCTTGTTTTTTGTGTATGCGCTGCCCGCCAGTGTGTCCGTCTGGGGCGCTGAGAGATGTGCCTATCGAGAAGGCGGATATGGGCTTTGCTGTGCTGCATAAGAGTCTGTGCTTCACGTATGAAGGTCTGATTCTGTGCCGTACCTGCTTTGAGAAATGCCCGCTGCGAAATAGCGCGCTGATTTTGGTCAATGCGGATATGCCTGTTATCACTGATGCCTGCGTAGGATGTGGCGTGTGCGAATATGTTTGCCCGCGCAAGGCCATTACAACGGTCCCGGCTCGCCGTATGAGCGAAGGGGTGGGGCATAATGAGTAAACTTAAGATTGTTCGCCGCCTCGTACAGCTTTCCTTTGCCGGATTCTTTGTTCTGGTTCCGTGGCTCAATACACAGAAATTTTATGAACTGACCGGTAACTTTCTGTCATTCTCCTTTTTTGGAATCCCGTTATCTGATCCGCTGACGGCGGTTCAGGTCTTTGCGACCTCTGGCTCTGTGCCGCATAAGATGGTGTTTGGCGCGCTTGTCGCTATCGGGTTGGCTTCGTTGCTTGGTGCTGTGTTTTGCTCGTGGATGTGCCCGTATGGCTTGGTTTCGGAATTGAACCAATCCCTGAACCGCAAGGTGCGTGAGAGTAAATATAAAAAACGGAAGAGCGGCTTTACTGGCAAAGTTATTATTGTAGGCTCGTTGCTGGCTGCTATGACGCTGCTTGGCTCGACTCCGGTTCTGAATCAACTTTCCATGCCAGGGTGGTATTCCCGTGCCGTGCAGACATGGTTCCTTCAGGGCATCATCCCTGGCGGATTCGTCTTGTTTATTATTGTCATGGGAATTGATCTTGTTTCCGGTATGCGCTTTTGGTGTCGCTACTGTTGTCCGCAGTCGCTTATCTTGATGATTGCCCAGCGGTATAGTCCGAAGCGGTTACGTATTGTGTTTGAGAAACGTTGTTGCACCTGTGGCAAGGAAAGTCCTTGCCGTGATGTTTGCCCGTTGTCTTTGAATCCCAAGGGACATCAGGCTGATCTGGAATTGGAGTGTAATAACTGTGGCGATTGCGTCAGTGAATGTTCCAAGCATGGCGGGGCCATCAAGCAAAAGTTTGCGCCTAAGCCCTGACCGTGGCATATTCCTTTTTCTTGACGAAATTGTGTCGCACAGATACCCCGAAGGGGTATTAACTTCTCACGCACGAGGCGCATATGAATATTGGTGAATATACCTTTGAAGAGTTCAAACAGAAGGCCAAAGATTTCCACGGTTACCCGGCTCCCGGCCTGCTGATCGGCGGCTATATGGTGGAAGCGGCCAAGGCGCGTATCCCTGAGGGAACGCTCTTTGAGGCTATGGTCGAATCCGGAAAATGTCTGCCTGATGCGGTGCAGCTCCTGACTCTTTGTTCGGTTGGTAACAACTGGATGAAAATAAAGCTGTTGGGCCGTTATGCTGTCTCACTTTACGATAAGTTCACGGGTGAGGGCGTGCGTGTCGCTGTGGATCAGGAGAAGCTGAAAGCATGGCCTGAGATCAGGGCTTGGTTCATGAAAGAGAAGCCCAAGGCTGAGCAGGATACTGATAAGCTTTTTGCTGAGATTGAGCAGGCGGGCGATACCATCTGTTCCATCCGGTCTGTTACCATTGATAAGAAATATCTCGGCCATGGCCACATGACGACTATTGATGTTTGTCCGGTTTGTAATGAAGCGTATCCCGGTTCTGACGGTTCCATTTGCCGCGGTTGTCAGGGCGAAGATCCTTACGCCACCATGGAAGGCGTGGAGTGCCGTGATGATGCGCCTGAGCTGCGTACCGTTGCTGTGGAAGATGCAGTCGGCAAAAAAGTCGTCCATGACATGACGGGTATTGAACCCGGTGAGTCCAAAGGGCCGATCTCCAAAGCGGGCGACACGCTGGACATTGGCGATGTTTGTCGCCTCCAGCGTATCGGCAAGTTTAATATTTACGATGAAGATTCCCTGCCCGGTGACGAGTGGGTGCATGAGAACGAAGCGGTTAAGGCGTTTGCCAAACGCATGGCTGGTGATGGCATCTCTTATGATGGCAATCCGGAAGAAGGAAAAATTAACTTCTTCGCTGAAAAAGCAGGCTTGCTCTCCATAGATCTGGAAGCTCTCAACCGTTTCAACCTCTCCCCGGATGTCATGCTCGCCACCCGTCACGACGGCTCATTGATGCCCGAAGGCAAAGGTGTTGCTGGAACCCGTGCCATTCCGCTCTATATCTCTCGCGACAAGTTCAGCCGTGCGCTCACCGCTCTTGGTGAAGGCCCGGTACTGTCCATCGAGCCGTTGCGTAAGGCCAAGGTTGGTGTCCTTGTCACTGGTACCGAAGTTTTTCAGGGGCTCATCGAGGACAAGTTTATTCCCATCGTCTCTTCCAAGGTGATCAAGCTCGGTAGCGAAGTCCTCAAAACAGACATCGTGCCTGACGAGCAGGAAGCCATTACCAAATCAGCCACCGCTATGCTCGATGCTGGTTGTGATCTGATCATTACCACCGCAGGCATGTCTGTGGACCCGGATGACGTTACTCGCAAAGCGCTGGTTGATGCCGGGCTGTCTGACGATTTGTATGGTGTGCCCATGTTGCCCGGAACCATGACTCTGGTTGGCAAGATTCGCTCTGCTCAGATTATTGGTGTCCCAGCCTGTGCTCTCTTCTATAAAACGACCGCCTTCGATATCGTTCTTCCTCGCCTGCTGGCTGGACGGACTTTGACTCGCAAGGATTTGGCAAAGCTCGGTGAAGGTGGATTCTGCATGACCTGCAAGACCTGCTCATTCCCGAAGTGCCCGTTTGGGAAGTAGGGAGAACCAAAGGCGAACTATGGGAAAACCGATCCTCCAAATATCTGGAGAGGCGACCTCAGAGCTGTATCCGGTTACGCTCGAATATGTATCCGACCTTGATAAGAAGCTGGATTCCATGCTTTCGAAATGGATATTCATCGGAAAAGGGTCGGGTCTGGAGTTGCAGCGTGTAGACGGATCAACCATCCGGTATGCAGAGCGGCGATTCCAAGGCAGCCCCGAGCGCGTGTATTGGGGAGAATGGTTGGATGAGTATGTTGAAAATGATTCCGTAACCATTCTTCATGAGTTGGTGATCAAGGCCCGAGCTTCAGGAGATGACGTTGAACGTTGTCTTCTGGAAGCTGCTGAGCTGATCTATATAATGATCACCCGAGTCTATACGCGGAAGGCTGATGTTGCCGCACTATTGAGTGGTGACGGCGTCGCGCCGGGTGAACATAAGGATGTTTCCGGGATAATTGAGACCATGCAGGACATTATCAGGCAGCATACGAGAATTGTCATTGCTGAAAACACACTCATGAATAGCTGGCTCAAGGAAAGCGCTGAGAGTGCTGGGTTTGGACTTAAGCTCAAGAGGACATGGAAACGCGTCTGCCCTTGGTGGAAAAGTAAGTAGTTAATCGCATCGTTTCATTACGAAAAAGTAAGGCGCACCATGCTGAATGCATGGTGCGCCTTTTTTTGTCGTTCAGGCTTTGGGAAATCTGCTTAACAGATGAAAACCCAGGGCAGTCCGGACCGTGATGTCACGGTCCGGACTTGAAAGGTGTAAGCCGAGGCTAGATATAATCGCCGCGATTAAACTTGAATTGTTCGGCTGCGGTGAGTGTTTCCAGTTCATCGACAATGGTCTTCAGGCCGGGATCAAGGTTGGGTTGCCCCTGCTTGATGGCTGCTACTTCACCGGCGATTTCATCCAGGGTTCCGTAGGCGGACTTTAGTCCAGACTGCGGGCCTGCGAGTGTCGCGGCGTAGTTGTCCCACTTGTCGAGGATGGACTCCACTTGTCCGGCCACAGTTGCGCCGGGTGCTGTCTTTTGCACCGGTGCTGCTGCTTCGGCGGCGATCAGGGGATTCACAATCGGTGGCGGCATGATGCCTGCCGGAGCCTGAGGCACATCGCCCTTGGCTACTTCTTGGTTGAGGAAATCCCCGAAGGCTTGCCCAGGCTGCTTTGCCTTGTTCTTCCGTTGCGTTTGCTCTGGTTGAACGCCCTCGATCTGATCAGGACGGATCTGCATGGTTATTACTCCTATCCTGTGGTTTCTCTGTATTTTGCAAAGACCTTGCCAAATGTGAAAAGTTGACAACTGTCTGAAAATGCTTACTTTGTTAGTGTGAGCAGCGGGAAAAAAGTTCCGGTTGAACTCTCTGCTACCCGGCAATATCTGTAATTATAGTAATGCAGAAGAAAAAGGTTGTCTATGGTCCTTGGCTCTGGCACAAAATAAGTAGTGGAATAGCTGTTTTTTACCGATGCCGTCGGCGGATGAGGACGGCATGCATTATACAGGTTAATTGTTTAGCCAAGGAGGACCCCGTGGCCGATATCAAGAAGATTCTGTGTGCAGTTGATTTCTCGGACTACAGTGCTGAGGTCGCGGATTATGCGAGCATGGTAGCTGGTTGTGCAGGAGCGCAGATTACTGTGCTCTATGTGGCTCCGTCCCTGAGTCAGTACGTTGGTTTCCATGTACCGCCCAGTTCCATTGAATCCTTTGTGGGTGAAATCGTCACTGGTGCGGAAGATACTATGAATGAGTTTGTTCGTGACAACTTCAAGGACCTGAATGTTCAGGGCAAGGTTGTGACTGGATATCCCGCAGAGGAAATCCTTTCCATCGCTGAAGCCGAGGATGTGGATATGGTCGTCATGGGCACTCATGGTCGCAAGGGCATTGATCGCATCCTGTTCGGCTCCGTAGCTGAAAAGGTCGTCAAGTCTTGCCCGGTTCCCGTTTTGACCGTTCGTCCCAAGTAGAGCCAGTCCATTCCTCTTTACGAGGGAGCATAAAGATTATACAGAGAACGGCTTAGGCCGTTCTTCTTTTTTGTCCAACGCCGAAATTTGGCAAACGGCCTCATTCATCATTGAGGGAAAGATCATGAGAGAGTTTAGCGTCCGCCCGGAGATTATGTCCTTTGACCCGTACAAGCCGGGTCTGACCATTGAAGATATTCAGACAGAATACGGTCTGGATACAGTCATCAAACTCGCCAGCAACGAGAATCCGCTCGGCGTATCCCCCATCGTCAAACAGACCATCGATCGCAATCGCGACCGTGTGTTCCGTTATCCGCAAAACAATTCTCCGCGCCTTGTTGCTGAAATCAGCAAGCAGATTGGTGTAAAAGAGGAATCCATTTTGGTGGGCAATGGCTCGGATGAGATCATCGACATGCTTTTCCGTATGCGCGGTGTGCCGGGTAAGTCTAATGTGGTGTGTTACGAGAACAGCTTTGCCATGTACGAGATGTGCGCGAAGCTGGCAGGTATTTCCTATCGCGAAGTAAAACGCGGCCCGGACCACGCTCTTCCTCTCGACATGATGGCTGAAACTGCTGATGAGAATACTGTCATGGTCATCGTCACTAGCCCGGACAATCCGACTGGCTTGACTGCCACCCTTGATGATCTGACTGTACTCGCAGGCGTATTGCCGGAAGATTGCCTCTTGGTTGTGGATGAAGCGTATGTCGATTTCACTTGGCCGCCGGAATCCTACACCCCGGTGCAGGCTTTTGATAAATTCGAGAATCTCGTGGTTCTGCGCACGTTCTCCAAGGCATACGGGCTGGCTGGTCTGCGTGTCGGTTACGGTCTCTTGCCGCCTTCCCTCATGAAGCATCTCATGAACGCACGCATTCCGTTCTCGGTCAATCTGTTGGCTGAGGATGCTGCTGTGGCAGCTTTGCAGGACGATGCTTTTTATAATGAGACGTTGTCAGTGGTCATGCGTGGCCGCGAATATTTCACGAACGAATTGACCAAGCTCGGATGCAAAGTTTGGCCGAGTCAGGCGAATTTCGTCATGTTCAAGCCGACCAAACACGCTGGTGAAGTTTTTCTGGATCTGCTTGAGCGCGGTATCATCGTTCGTCATCTGCGTAGCTTTGGCTTCAGCGACTATATCCGCGTGAATGTCGGAACTGATGCTGAAAATAAAGCTTTCATCCAAGCGATCGGTGAGGTCTTGAATGGCTAACGTGCTCATCGTGACGATCGATGGCCCGGCTGGTGTGGGCAAATCCACCATGGCCAAGCAGCTTGCGCGGCATCTTTCCATTCCCTATCTCGATACCGGGGCGATGTTTCGCTCCATAGCCTGGAAGCTGGGCGAAGGTTCCTGGGATTGGGATGAGGAGAAGCTTGAAGCGGAACTGGATTCGTTCGAATACACTCTTTCCGGTATTGGTGAGGATTCCGTCCTTTCGCTGAATGGCACGCCTATCGGTAATGAGATTCGTACCGAGCAGGTCGGCATGTGGGCATCCAACGTCGCGACTCTTCCTGTAGTGCGTACGTTTCTCAAGGCCGCACAGCAGTCGCTCGGAGCACGTTTCTCCCTCGTTGCAGAAGGCCGCGACATGGGAACAGTGATTTTCCCAGAAGCACCGAACAAGTTCTTCCTCGATGCAACTGTAGATGAGCGCGCCAATCGCCGTTTTCATCAGCTTGAGTCCATGGGCAAGCCCGCTGATATTGATGAACTCAAAGAACAGATTGCCAAGCGAGACCATCAGGACCGCAATCGCGCTGTAGCCCCCCTCAAGGCTGCCGACGATGCGGTCGTCATTGATACAACCGAGTTGTCCAAGCCCCAGGTTTTTGACGAGCTGGTTAAGGGCTTCAATTCGTAGTAAAGAGCTTTCGTGAGCCTTTAAGGCTCGACAACAGTTTTACTAATTCGCAGGCGTTCAAAGCCAAAATCAAATCCGTAATTCACGAGCATTTCGCTGTGTGAATTACGGATTTGATTTTGGCTTTCGAACGCCTGTGCTTTTTCCCTTCTGGAAGGATCGTAGTCTTTGCCCCTTTCCCTTGACGTAAGCCTGCAAAGTCGTGTTAGTTTATGGGAAAATTATTGCCTTATAAGGAGTGCTATATGAAATCGAGAATTTTGACTGCCATGTTGGCAGTGTGTGTTGTTTTGACTGCTTCCATTGCTTTGGCTCAAGCCCCGGAATTACGCGGTACGTGGAAGGGTGATTCTCTGGTCCATCGGGCAAGCGGGTTTATTAAAGGTAAATGTGCTTTTGTTATCGATGAGCAAGAAGGCCGTCAGTTCCGTGGTTACAAATTGTATTTCAATGACAAGAAGGTTCTTCAGAAAGAATTGCTCGCAGGTGTCTACGGGCCGGATAATCGCCTTTATTTTGGTGAAGGAAAAGATGGTTATGGCTTTGGTTTCATGACCGGAAAGCAGTCCATGCTCGTTAATTATATTGAGAGTGGGGCTACTGCAAAAACCATTGTGTATGAGTTGGAACGCGTTCACTTTACTACAGGTTTCATGGAGATCGACAAGAACGGTGACAGCACGATTATGCGCGCTGAAATCGTGAGCCATTATCCCTTGAATGCCGAGCGCATCATCAAGGAAGCAGACAAGAACAATGATGGCAAACTTACTAAGAAAGAATGGGAAGCTTGGAAGAAAGCCAACGGTAGGTAATTTATACTCTTTTGAGTTGAAAAGGACGCACACTCGGTGTTACGGTTCTTTCTAAATAGTTTTAGTATTCATTAACAAAAGTATACGAGGTTCATTGTGAAACAGCTTATTATCGCACTCGCTCTCTGTCTGACCTTCGGTTTGTCCATGGCTATTGCTGATGGGCACGGTGCTGGAAAGACATTGTACAATAAGAAATGCGCTAAATGTCACGGCATGGATGGGGCTAAAACCTCTGGTGCTTCCGGTGGTACGATGCTGAAAGGACAGTCCGCTGATACGATTAAGGAAAAGCTCATGGGCTACAAAGACAGCACCTATGGCGGCAAGAAAAAGAAGACCATGATGCGTCTGGCTGGAAAGCTTGAGAACAAGCAGATCCGCCAACTGAGCCGCTATATTGGCAGTCTGTAAGTTATGCCGTTTTTCATGAAACATCTTATGGGGGCGATCGTTGCGGTCGCCCTTTTTTCCGCTCCGGCGTTTGCCATGCAGGACATGGAGAAAGCTGATGCAATGAGCGGTCATGGTGATCACTCCGCCATGGAAACAGAGGTAGAGGCGCACGCTGATCATATGAAATCCATGGAGGAGAAGCCTGCCATGGATGCAGCCAAACCTGCCATGGACCATGAGAACATGGATATGCCTGCTGAGGGTCATGACCATGATGGTATGATGGAGAAGGCTGAAAAGGCTGCGGAAGAAGGCATGGTCCCCAAAGTCGGGATTGATGAGAATCTTGGCGGTACGCTGGCAGATGTGATGCTGACCGATTCCGAGGGCAATAAGGTTAATCTCCTTGAGCTGACCAAGGATGTGCCGACCATCATTTTACCTATTTATTATCGCTGCCCTGACGTCTGTACAATTTTACAAGGCTCCTTTGCTCAGGTGTTGCCTGATGTGGCGCTCGATCCGGGCAAGGAAATTCAGGTGCTGTCCATCAGCTTTGACCCGCTGGAAACTCCAAAGATGGCCGCTCGCGCCAAGCAGACTTACGCGGCTGCTTCTCGCGGTTTGTTCCCTATGGAGCACTGGAAATTCCTCGTGGGTGATGGTGACATCAAGTCCGTAGACGCATGGCTTGAGTCCATCGGCTACACGGTCATGCGACAGGAAGGCATGTACGCTCACCCCTCGGCTGCGATTGCCATCGCACCCGGCGGTAAGGTCGTGCGTTACCTGTACGGCACATCATTCCTGCCGTTCGATATCACCATGGCTGGAACTGAGGCTGCGACTGGCAAGGTGGGGCTGTCTATCAAGCGCATGCTTTCGTTCTGCTACAACTACGACCCGCAGGGACGCAGGTATGTGTTCTCCATTCTGCGCGTGTCCGGTTTTGCTATCGCGTCATTCGTGGGTCTCTTTATTCTCTATCTCGTCCTCTCGGGACGCAAGCACAAGAAAAACAAGGCGAAGTAAATGGCTGACGCTGCCGAATACAAAGGGTTCTTTGCATCGCAGGGCGGTTCCTGGATCAAAGAGTGGCTATTCACCATCGATCATAAACGTATCGGGATGCTCTATCTCTGGAGCATCCTGACGTTCTTTGTTGTTGGTGTCTTTCTTGGTCTCGCAATCCGACTCGAACTCTTCGCGCCGGGTGAGACCATCATGGATCAGGCGACCTATAATGCGGTCTTTACCCTGCATGGGGTGGTGATGATCTTCCTCGTGGTCATCCCGTCCATTCCGGCAGCGTTTGGCAACATCTTTCTGCCGCTTGAGCTGGGAGCCGAGGACGTGGCATTCCCGCGCCTCAATATGTTCTCTTACTGGCTCTATGTCATCGGTGGCGCCATTGCGCTGACTTCGCTCTTCACGGGTGGCGGACCGCCGGATACGGGCTGGACATTTTATGTCCCGTTCTCTGCAGTCTCCACCACCAATGTATCGGTGGCTGTGGTTGGCGTATTCATTCTTGGTTTCTCGTCTATCCTGACGGGGCTGAATTTCATCGTCACCATCCACCGCTTGCGGGCGGAGGGGATGAATTGGCTCCGTTTGCCCCTCTTTGCATGGGCGCTCTATGCCACAGCATGGATTCAGGTACTCGCAACGCCTATTCTGTCTATCACCGTGATGCTCATCGCAGTGGAACGCTTGCTCGGTATGGGGATATTTGACCCTGCTCGCGGCGGCGATCCGATTCTGTATCAGCATCTGTTCTGGATTTACTCGCACCCGGCTGTGTACATCATGATCCTGCCCGCCATGGGTGTGGTATCGGATATCATTCCGGTGTTCTGTCGTAAGCCCATATTTGGTTACAAAACCATTATCGGCTCGTCCCTCGCCATCGCGTTCGCTGGCTCCCTCGTATGGGCGCATCATATGTTCGTTTCCGGCATGTCCGACACAGCGGTCATGGTCTTCTCATTTCTGACATTTATTGTGGCCGTGCCATCAGCAGTGAAGGTCTTCAATTGGCTTTCAACGATGTTCCGAGGTTCCATCCGCCCCGAGCCGCCACTCATTTACGCACTGGGATTCATCTTCCTGTTCGCCATGGGCGGCATCACCGGGCTGGTACTTGGCTCGGCAGGCACGGACATGCATGTGCATGACACCTACTTTGTGGTTGGTCATTTTCATTACGTGATCTTTGGCGGCACAGGCATGGGGCTGTTTGCCTGTATGCACTACTGGTTCCCCAAAATTTACGGGCGCATGTACAATAAAAAGATCGCCAATTGGGCGGCTGTCATTGTGGTGCTCGGCATCAACGGTCTCTACTTCCCCATGTACCTGCTGGGGCTGGCTGGAATGCCTCGTCGCTATTATGACTATCTGCCGCAGTACACGGACCTGCATCAGCTTTCTACGTATGGTTCATGGATTACCGCAGTAGGCTTGGCTCTCATGTTTTGGAATCTGTGGAATGGATGTCGAACAGGACGCCGGGTTGGCAAGAATCCCTGGGGGGCAGCTACTCTGGAATGGACGCTGGCATCACCGCCGCCCACGCATAATTTTGATGAAGATCCCGTGGTCACCCATGGTCCCTATCATTACGAAGGCATCACGCCGGACGAAGATGGGGAGGCTGAATAATGAGTGAACACCAACACCACGACTATCAAGGCGCCAAGATGGGCATGTGGCTTTTCCTGTTTACGGAAATCCTGCTCTTTGGTGGTTTGTTTGTTCTCTATGCAGTGACGCTCCAGCGCTATCCAGCAGAGTTTCATGAAGCGAGTAAAATGCTCGATCTGACAATGGGGACGGTCAATACCATCGTGCTCATTACGTCGAGCTTGTTTGCGGCCCTGTCGGTGACTGCTTTGCAGAAAGCCGACAAGCCCAAAGCCAAGTTTTTCCTTATTCTGACAATCCTGTTGGCTGCTGTGTTCTTGGTCAATAAGTACTTCGAATGGGGTGCCAAGATTCATCACGGCATCTATCCCGGTTCGCCTGATATGGATGCTCTTGCTCCTGGCATACAGGCATTCTTCAACCTCTACTATCTGATGACCGGGTTGCACGGTGTGCATATTGTCATAGGCATGGCTGTGCTGGGGTGGATTTACTATCTCATCGAGAAAGGAAAGTGCTCGCCTGATCACTTTATCGCGCTTGAAAATGGCGGCCTGTATTGGCATCTGGTTGATTTGATCTGGATTTACCTGTTCCCACTCTATTACTTAATCGCCTAGTGGGAGGGACATGATATGAATACTGAATTACACACTGAACATCACGGTCCCGGCTACAAGCTGTTCATCGCCATCTGGGGGATTTTGCTTGTCTTTACTGGGGTCACTGTCTACGCCGCAGAAATCGATCTCGGTTTTTTGAATGTGGCTTTGGCTCTGGGAATTGCCACGGTGAAAGCCTCGTTGGTGACCTTCTTCTTCATGCATCTCAAGTACGAGAACATGACCTTCAAGATCATGGTGCTGGTGGCTTTTGTCATTCTCTCCATATTCATCGGCCTGACCTTCTTTGACACCGTCTACAGGCCAATGAGGTAAGCGATGTTTCCTGAACAAATATTCTCCGCGGCCAAAGATGTAGATCATGCGTTCCTGATCATTCTCGGGTTCTCTGTGTTTATTCTGGTTGTGGTGACTCTGGCTATGCTTTGGTTCCTTTATCGCTACAATTACGAGCGTCATCCTATAGCGTCGCAGAACGATGGCAACGTGTTGGCTGAGATCATTTGGACAGTTTTGCCACTGGTCATTGTACTTGGTTTGTTCTGGACGGGCTGGACTTCCTTCAAGGCTATGCGAACCATTCCCGAAGGGGCCATGGTGGTGAAGGCCGAGGGGCGCATGTGGTCGTGGAAATTCACCTATGACACTGGAAAGACCAGCTCCGAGTTGTTCATTCCCATTGATACGCCTATCAAGCTGGAACTCTCCGCTCGGGACGTAATCCATTCCTTCTACATTCCGGCCATGCGCGTGAAATGGGACATGGTCCCCGGTATGGATACGGATGCATGGATTGAGTCTGACACTCTTGGTGACTTCGATATCTTCTGCGCTGAGTATTGCGGCCTCAAGCATGCGGACATGATTACATTGCTCCGTGTTCTTCCAGCTGAAGAATTTCAGGCATGGCTCGAAGGTATGCCCGAAGAAGAAAAAGACAAGCCTCGTGGATTGGCGCTCATGGAAGAGTATGGTTGTTTTGACTGCCACACCATGGATGGCACTGACGACGTCGCTCCGCCGCTTAACGACATAGCGAACAAAGAGCGGTTGATCATTCTCCCCGATGGCGCCAAGCGGACTATCAAGGCTGACGCACATTATCTCAAGACTTCCATCATGGACCCCGGTGCGGAACTGGTGGACGGATGGGATGACGAGATGCCTCCCTACGAAGGCGATCTGAGTGACGAAGACGCTGATGTGGTCGTTAACTTCCTGCTCGGCAAAGATGAATCCGGCAAGCCGCTTTCCAGCGGGCCACATCCCGGCGAGCACATGGTGAAGATCGAAGGTTGCCTCATGTGCCATTCCACTGATGGCTCCAAAGGCCGCGCGTCGACTTTCAAGGGACTGTATGGTTCTGAGGTGTCTGGCCATCGGTTTGGAAAATCTTCCACAGAGGTGGTTGATGAAGCCTATATCCGTGAATCCATCAAGTATTCATCCAAGTTCGTCGTAAAGGGATATGTCGATTCCATGCCGCCTTATGATGATCTGAGCGAAGAAACGGTCACTGGCATTGTCTCATACATCATGACGTTGGGTGGAGAGGAACACCAATAAGTATGAATGGTTTCGCTCAATTGTTACGTTTACGAGTATCTTTGGCTGTGGCTGGGGGCTCGTTGTTTGGTGCGCTGTATTACGGCGGGCCTGATATCTGGAGTGGCGGAATCACTGCTGTGGGTGCGGGAGTGCTGTGTGCAGCTTGTTCCGGCTTAAATCAGGTGCAGGAACGGGAGTGTGACGCTCGTATGAAGCGGACGCAGTTCCGTCCCGTGGCGACAGGGGATATGACTCTGTTTACCGCTATGGCGTGTTCTCTACTGTTGTTTGGTGTCGGCCTCGGTTTGTTCTTCATGGCTGGTGGCTGGCCGCTTTTGCTACTTGGGCTGGCCGTGCCTGCTATTTACAATGGCCTTTATACTCCACTGAAACGTGTGACACCCATGGCCTTGCTTGTAGGCGGACTCTCAGGGGCTTTGCCTCCGCTGACTGGATGGGTTGGCGCTGGCGGCGGGGTGTTCGACCCGGCCATTGTAGGAGTGACGACGATTTTCTTTTTATGGCAGGTCCCACACTTCTGGCTGCTGCATGAAAAGCATCGGGAAGATTATGAACGTGCTGGTTTTGCCACACTGGAGGCACGCTTGCCGCAGGGAATGTACATGCCGATGCTCTGTTTGTGGGTTGGCGCATATTTTATAGGACTGGGGTGCCTCATCCTGGCTTCCGCTCCTGGGGCTGCATCGTGGATTGTGCCACCAGCGCTAGTGCTCATGGGCGGTTGGGCTTTGTTTTCTATAATGAGAGGGGCGAGTCGTGGCGCTGCTGCCATGGTCTATGCTTCTCTGCCATTGGTATTGATTGTTCTACTGACAAACACACTCTGATCTGAGGTAATAGATATGACTATGTGGATTCACCCGCTCATCCAGTCTGTTGCGATGCTACTTGGCATTTATGTCCTGTATATGGGCATTCAGCGTTTTCGTTTTCAGCACATGGGTGTGAAGTGCAAGTTCAACTGGAAGCTGCATGTAAAGCTCGGCAAGCTCGTTCACGGCTTATGGCTGTTCGGCTTTGGGCTTGGGTTGTTCATGGCCTATTATGAATGGGGTTCCATTGATCTTACTGGCGGTCACTTTCTCGTGGGCGTGATTATGGTTCCTGTCATCATTGTAGCACTTATCTCAGGGCTTATTTTGGAAAAGCCCAAAGGTAAGCGCGCAGGACTCGCCATGCTGCATGGTGCGTGTAACCTCGCGCTCTTCTTCCTGGCCTGCTATCAGGCGTATTCTGCCATAGAAGTTATTGAGCTGTTTCTGCTGGATTAGTGAAACGAGCCGTTCTCAATCACAATGCTGGGAAAGGTGAAGTGAGTGTTGTCTTACCTGAATCTTCTGGCCTTTTGGTACCAGTAGAGAACTGCGATGAAGATAAGAATTGCGACCCCGTAGAGAACCCATTTCATTGAGAACTGGTAGCTTCCCTTATCTGCAATCCACAGGTCGCGCACCATGTGCTTGTCGCTTTCCGTAAGAGAAAGAACTGCTTTCTGTATGATGGATGTCAGGAGAGCGTCTTGCTTACGGATGCCAATTCGTGGTTGGTTTGCATCGGGCGTTTCCCCAATGATGTGCAAAGCGTCGGCGAAATCCTTACGAATAAAGTGCTTGGCTTCGAGGAGTGTCATAACGGTTGCAAACACTTCCCCTCGTTCAATCATAGCGAGGCACTCTTCACCATCCTGTGCCGACACAATTCTGATTCCAGGCTGGTTTCTTCGAAGCTTCTCTTCAAGGACGTATCCTCTGACTACGGCTACAGCTTTTCCGCTAAGAGAGTCGAGAGTGTATTCTTTCCATTCTCTTTTTCTGCCTACTATAACGAAATTGTTGCTGAAAAAGGGTTCGCTGAAATTAAGAAAATTTGATCGGTCTGGTGACTCATTGAGAAAAGAGACCAAGTCTACCTCACCATCGCGGGCAATACGCATGCTCTCTGTCCATGAGCCTGTAGGAATTAAACGTATGGTTTTACCGAGACGGTGAGAGAGTATCTTGAGATAGTCAGCGCTCATTCCGGCATGCTTCCCGGTGGAGTCGATGAAGTCAAAGGGAGGCCATTGTGGGTCACAGACCATTGTTAAGTATGGCTTGCTGTCGAGATATGCTCTTTCTCCATCAGTGAGATGAGGCAGCAATCCCTCGGATGAAGCCTGCGAAGTTATTATGAAGACGAGTAGGAGTGCCGCGCTTACGCGGCACATGTATGTGCTGACAGTAGAAATCATGATCTAGTCAGTCCTCTCTTTGATATGTTGCCTGTGTTGCTATAAGTCCGTGGCGAATACCTTCTGCTCATTATGGCACAATACGTATGAGGTGAAAAACTGTCCATGATAAATGAGAGGGGGAAAGAGCTTTCGCTAATTTCGAAATAGCTCGAATTTCATTGCATTCTTGCTCATGCGAAATCTGAATGCATCGCAGGCGCCGTCGTCAATGGTTAGAAAGGGGCGCTCATTGTCAACTTGCTCAAGGCGTAGTGAAATGCTTGGAGCACATATTCCAGATTGTCCATCAATCGGAACGATGACGTAAGAGACGGTTGAATCTCCGCTTAGTACAGCTAACACCGCAGAGTTGGTTGGATCTGGCAGGCCGCCAGGGAGTATCCCCAGAAATGCGTAATCTGACGTACCGTTGAGATCGAAGTCTCCTGTGATCATGGAGTCTGGTTCCCAAAAAATCCCTTTTGGCAAATTTGAATCAGTTTGGGTGAGCATCTGTTGCAATGGCGTTGCCCATGTTGTCTCTGTGCGTTTTGTGCAGGCGCCAGTTATGGTGATAAGCGCCAGGAAAATGATGAGCAAAGTGTTGCGGGAGTGGTGCATAATATCCTCTTGGGGAAGCCTTACATAAAAGCGCCCGACCATATGGCCGGGCGCTTTATTGGTTTATGAAGCCATGGTTGGCCTAGTAGTGCATGTCTTCCTCGGTCAGAGGGGTAGCCAGCACTTTGTATGCCCAGACTTGGTAGGCGATGACGATGGGGACAAATACCAGCGCAACGCCGAGCATGATCTGCAGAGTCAGCGGACTGGATGCAGAGTTCATGATGGTCAGGCTGTGACCGGGGTTCGGGTTCGACGGAATGATAGCCGGGAAGATTCCAGCTATTCCGAAGATCGCGGTGCCACCGATGTACATGCAGGATGCAGCCCAGGCCTTCCAGTACTGCTTTGCTCCCAAGTATGTGCGCATGAGGACCAAGCCTGCAACAGGCAGGCCCAGGATCACGAACAGGATCGGGAACTCAAAGTACTTATTGAACAGGTGTGTGTCCACGGCGGTGAAGGCGAGGAACAGCACGGTCAGGATAACTTCCACAGGCCAGATCTTGGCAGCCATGGATTCGGCTCGAGCCTGCAAATCTCCCGTGGTACGGATGCAGAGCCAAAGGGCGCCGTGCATGACGAAGATAACCACGAACAGGACGCCGCCAGCCAAGCCGTAAGGGTTCAGGAGACCGAACAGGCCGGCCTGACTGAATCCGGTGCTATCCAGAGGCAGCCCGCGGAAGATATTCGCGAAGGCTACGCCGAGCAGCAGGGCGGGCAGGAAGGAACCAACTACGTGGCAGGTATCCCAGAGTTTTTTCCAGCCATCGTGATCCACTTTGGAACGGAACTCGAAGGATACGCCGCGCAGGATGAGCGCGAACAGAAGCAGCATCAGAGCCGTATAAAGGCCACTGAACATCTGTGCATAAGCATAAGGGAATGCGGCAAAGGTGATACCGCCAGCCGAGATGAGCCATACTTCGTTACCGTCCCAGAAAGGACCGGTCGCGTTGTACATGGCGCGTTTCTCAGCTTCATTTTTAGCAAGTATGGGGAGCAGAGTTCCTACTCCAAGGTCAAAGCCGTCGAGAATAAAATAGACGGCCCACAAGATGCCCCAGAGGACAAACCAGATCATGGCAAGGTAATAGTGCCAAGAACCAACTTCCATCAGATTTTCCATCAGATCTTCTCCTTATTGTATCTCAGGCTAGACCTGGATGGGGGTGTTGTCTTCGGGGCCCTTCTTGGCGAGCTTGATCATCAACCAGATGCCGCAAGCGCCGAGCAGGGAGTAAATCAGGCACATCAGGATGAAAGAGAAGGTGACTTCTCCGGCGCCCACAGGGGATACCGCATCAGATGTGCGCATGAGGCCATAAACGATCCACGGCTGGCGGCCGACTTCTGCCAGTGTCCAACCTGCCCAAATGGCGATGTAGGGAGCTGGAATGAAGTAGGGCAGCATCTTGAGGTACATGGGGAACTTCTCAAGCCTGTTCCGCATAACCCAACCGAAGAGGGCGAGCACAGGCATGATGGTTCCGATACCGACCATGGTACGGAAAGCGAGGAAAGTGATAACGATGGGCGGACGATCTTCCTTGGGAATGTCGTTGAGACCCTTCACTTCGGCGTTGAAATCATTGTAAGCGAGGAAGCTCAGTGCACCCGGAACAGGCAGGGCTTCCACGAGGTTGCCATCTTCGCCGGGGACGACCAGCAGATAGATGGGGGCGTTAGTCTGGGTTTCCCAGTGGGATTCCATGGCAGCGAGCTTGGCAGGCTGCTTGAGGGACATGTTGTTACCATGCATGTGACCTTCTGCCGCCACGAAGATGGAGAAGACCAGTGCGACGGTGACGCCGATGTTGAAAGACTTCTTGAAGAAGTCCACTTCGCTCTTGCGCATGATGTGCCATGCAGAGACGCCCATGACAAAGAATCCACCCAGACACAGGGCTGCAGGGATCATGTGGAAGAATTCCAGCCATGCCCATTTGTTGGTGATAACTTCGATGAAGTCGGCCATTTCGGCGCGACCATTGTTGATCACGTAACCCTTGGGATCCTGCATGAAGCCGTTGGCGATGAGAATCCAGATAGCGGAAAGGTTGGAAGCAATCGCGACGAGCCATGCCACGATGCAGTGCGCCTTGGCGGAGAGCTTTTCCCAACCAAAGTGCCATACACCGATGAAGGTGGACTCCAAAAAGAAAGCCGCTGTGGCTTCGATAGCCAGAAGCGAGCCGAAAATGTCGCCCATATACATGGAATAGCGAGACCAGTTGGTACCGAACTGGAATTCCAGTGTGATACCGGTGACGATGCCCAGAGCAAAGTTCACCAAAAAGATTTTACCCCAGAACTTAGCCATTTTTTTGTACACTTCGTCGCCCGTCCGGACGTACTTCGTTTCCATGAACGCAATGAGGACTGAGAGTCCTAGCGTCAACGGCACGAAGATGAAGTGAAACATGGTTGCGGCTGCGAATTGCATCCGCGAAAGCATTAATACATCCATCTAAACCCCCTTGTGGATATTGCGATGCAAAAACATTATCACTCTTGTTAAAAAATTCAAGATTACAGCAGGCTATACCTCTCGAAAAAACAAATCAAGAATAATTATCATTTTAACAGTTACTCATTTGTCATGTCTGAAGGCTGCCCGGTCGACTCCAAAACAGCCCGCCAGTAGTTGGAAATGGTATTGATCCGTTTCTTGCCTTTGGTCACGACTTCCATAGGTATATGGACATATCGCCCGTTCCATCGGGAGATAACCAGTCCGGTCCGTCCAGACATTCCTGCGTGAACGGCATTGATTCCGAGGAATGAACAGTAAATGCGGTCGTTGGCGTTAGCTGGAACCGAGCGGATGATGTAGCTTGGATCAATGTACTTCAGGGTGACGTTGATATCCATCGCCTTGAAATGAGCGAGAATCTCTTTCTTAAGCAGGCCAGCAATGTCGCCTAGCTTGGGATTGCCAGATGCATCGGTGGTCTCGGTCTTTTTGAGCTGGTCTTGTCCTGCACCCTCGGCGATAACGATGACTGCGTTTCCGCTGGTGTCCATTCGTTTTTCTAGAGCCGCCAGGAATCCGTTCTTTCCTTTGATATCAAAAGGGCATTCCGGGATGAGGGCAAAGTTGACTTCCTGACAGGAGAGAGCGCTTTGGGCAGCAATATAGCCCGCATCACGTCCCATGACTTTAACCAATCCTATTCCCCATGGCGCGCCCGTGGCTTCCACATGCGCACCCTTGATGGCGATTCCCGCCGTTTCTACTGCCGTGTCGAATCCGAATGATGGTGAGGCAAAATTGATATCATTATCAATAGTTTTAGGTAGTCCTACTACGGATATTGAGAGTCCTCGTTTGGTGATTTCTTTCACCACGGTGGAGGCTGCGCGCATAGTGCCATCTCCGCCAATCATGAACAGAATGGAGATATTCATACGTTCTAGGGCGTCCACGATGGCTTCTGGATCCTGCGGGCCGCGGGAACTGCCGAGGACCGTTCCGCCAAATTCGTGAATGCGACTTACATAATCCGGGGTCAGTTCAATGACATCATGTCCATGTTCGGGAATGAATCCTTCCAAGCCGAACTTGATGCCGAGGACCGACGGCACATTGTATTCGTGGTATGCGGTCATAACCACCGCACGGATCACGTTATTGAGGCCGGGGCAAAGTCCACCACAGGTGACTACGGCGCACTTAGTCTTGCTGGTATCGTAGTAAACTTTATCGCGTGGGCCGGCTGGCTCGAAATAAATATGCTTGGGTGTGGTCTTACATTTGCCGGTTTTGTCTACACTTCGACGTGAGATGTTGACTAGAACAGCGTCGTCCTCATTGACGAACCTCCCGAAATTGATCGGATTTTTTATTTTGGCCGGACCAACTACCGGAATATCTGTTGTCTTGGGTGCAAGTGTATCTTCTTGGCACGTTTTCATAGCCGCCTCCCGCGTGTACTGAAATGGAATAACGTTGACATTGTTATCTGTATTTCGAGCATGGCGCAAATTTTTATTGGTTTTATTGAGCAAGCCAGTGAGATTTATAACGTCTTGGAGCAAAGAGTCCTTGCCGTGCGGAGTGGAGGTATCTATATTTTCTCCATGCGGTCCACTTCTCAGTTGATATTCCTCTTTTGCCTTTTCGGGGCACTCATTTTAGCTGTATCAGTTCATGCTGAGGACGCAGAGGTACACGTGTACTTTGAGGACTATCCTCCTTATGAGTACCTCGAAGATGGGGAAGCTAAGGGGGTGAATATTGAATTCATGCGTGAAGCATTCAGGCGTATGGGCGTTAGTGTGATGTTTACGCCTATGCCGTGGAAGCGTGGCATTTATGAGCTTCAAAATGGTGGCATTATGGCCTTGGCGTCAGGTTTCAAGACTCCTGAACGCGAGGTGTTTGCCTTTTTCCCGTCTGAATGGTTGGCCATGGAGGACTTGGTGATTGTTGCTCCAGTGGTGAGTGGCGTTGAGGTGAACTCGCTGGAAGACTTGCGTGGGCTGCGACTTGGTGTGGTTCGGGAATACGCTTACGGTAAGAAATTTGATTCCATGTCAAACTTGAACAAGATTGAGGCGGCATCAAATCCACAGTTGATGAAGATGCTGATGTCACATCGGATGGATGTCGCCATTATGAATAAAATGGTTGCCCGTGCTGTTGCCAAGAAGATGGATATTCTTGCTCACATTAAATTTATTTATGCTGTGCACAGCGAACCGCTCTATCTTTTTTTCTCACGCGCCCGCGGTTTCGAAGCCGCTCGTTTGTCTCGAGAATTCAGCGAGGCAATGGCGACTATGCGTAAAGATGGCACCTATCAGGATATTGAATCGCGTTACTAGAACTTATCATTGCACTCATTTGATATCGCATGTTATGTTTTAGCATGCATCTAATCTCTCCACGGCCTTATATGAGGCTATTCCTCTTCTTATTACTAACCACATCGTTTGCGTGCGTAAGCATTGGTATGGCTGTTCCAGCTCGCGCTGAAGGGCTCAGTCATGTCGTGCTTATTGATTCGTATCCTCCTTTCTATGTGTGGGATGGCGAGAAAGCAGAGGGGCCTTTTGTTGATACTATTCGTGAAGCCTTTCGGCGGATGGGCGATACGGTTGAGTTTAAGCACAGCACGTGGAAACGCTCATTGCATGAGATAAGGCACGGTGGCGCAACGGCCCTTTGCTCGGCAGCCAAGGTTCGAGCACGGGAAGAATATGCCGTGTATCCAGACGAGCCATTAGGCGAAGAAGAAAACTGGGTAACGACGTTGGTGACGTTCTTACAGGATTTGAAAGTTCTTGCCGATTTGGAAAAGTATACTGTCGGTATCGTCGACGGCTATACCTATGGGGCTGTATTTGATTCCAACAAGACTGTGCCGCGGGATTCCGTTATGGTTGAAGACTTGCTGCTGAAAAAGCTCTTGGTCGGGCGTTTGGAGGTCATCATCGGAAGCGATGCGGTTCTCAGCTATAATGCAGCACAGACAGGGGATGAAAATCGGCTCAAGTTCCATTTTAAACTGGTGGGACATCCTCTCTATTTGATGTTTTCCAAGGCTCGTCCCGGCTCACATGCCTTGGTAGAGTCCTTTTCCAACACCTTGCGCCAGATGCGTGATGAGGGTGTGTTGAAATAGTTTCTTCTCTGGCGGTTTTCCGTCCTCTCTCTTGACGTCTCCTCCCAAATTCCTATCTATTATCATTAACTCATCTTTGGAGGATTCACTGACATGACGAGTCAGATTAAAACTGTATTGCTTCTCGGCCTTCTTACCGGCCTTCTCATGTTTCTTGGCGGTGCCATGGGCGGAAGCGTTGGGCTCATGCTCGCTTTTGGGCTTGCTATGGTCATGAACGTTGGCAGCTATTGGTATTCGGATAAGCTTGTTTTGAAAATGTACAAGGCACAGGAATTATCGCCCGGAGACGCCCCGCATATTCATCGCGTTGTAGAAGAGATGTCTCAGGCTGCAGGCATTCCCAAGCCCCGCCTGTTTCTCATTCCGCAGGATTCACCCAATGCATTTGCTACGGGGCGCAACCCAGAAAACGCCGTGGTCGCGGTCACGCGTGGTATTGTGAATACCTTGAGCCCGGATGAACTCAAGGGTGTGCTTGCCCATGAACTTGGTCATGTCGCAAACCGGGATATCCTTATTCAGACCATCGCAGCAGTGCTGGGTGGTGCCATCGTGTTCATCGCCAACATGTTGCAGTGGACTACAATTTTCGGCTTTGGCAGTGACGATGAAGATGGGGCGAATCCCATTGCTGCTTTGGCTATGGCATTTCTAGCGCCAGTTGCGGCCGGATTGATTCAGATGGCGATTTCTCGTTCTCGTGAATATCTGGCTGATTCCACTGGCGCACGCTTGGCTGGCAATCCGTTGCACCTAGCAGGTGCATTGGGCAAGCTCGATGCAGCCAGTAAGCAGCTTCCCATGGAAGGCAGTCCGGCCACGGAGAACATGTTCATCGTCAATCCGTTTCGCGGTAAAGGTGCGACCTCACTCTTTGCCACGCACCCGCCCATTGAAGACCGCATTGCGCGGCTTCGTGCCATGGCTCAAGGGAACTAGTTCATATGCGTATTCGCTCCGTCCTTTTCCTGTTCGTCGCAGCTTTACTTCTGGTTTCGCCAGCTCAGGCCGATCATCGTCGTACCCCAGTGGTCAAGGCTGTTGAATTGGTTTCGCCTTCGGTCGTGAATATTACCGTGATCAAACAGGTTCAGTCTGGCAACTGGTCGCCATTTGGTGATCCGTACTTCGACCAACTCTTCAATGGATATTACGGCCAGCGTCAGCGGAAATCACAGGCTATTGGGTCCGGTGTCATTATTGACGGGAGCAAGGCTCTGGTGCTGACAAATGCCCACGTTATTTCCGGTGGCGGAGATATTACTGTGCGCCTTAATGATGGCCGCGAATTCAAGGCAGATCTGGTCGGCTCAGATCCTGATTTTGACCTTGCCGTCCTCAAGTTGAAGGATGCGAAGTCGCTTCCTGAAGTTGCCATGGGTGATTCCGATGATATCTACATCGGTGAAACTGTCATCGCCATTGGTAATCCGTTCGGCTATTCTCACACAGTGACAACGGGTGTTGTTTCGGCGCTCAATCGTCCCATGAAAACAAACGGTGGGGCGTTTGGTGCATTCATTCAGACGGATGCAGCGATTAATCCTGGTAATTCCGGTGGTCCGCTGCTGAATATCTATGGCAAGCTGATTGGTATCAATACAGCGATTCATGCTCGTGCTGAAGGTATTGGCTTCGCCATTCCCATTAACAAGGCCAAGTATGTGGTGAGCGAATTGCTCGACTCCGGGCATGTTGCTCCTATTTGGCTTGGCCTGTTCGGTCAGGATCTTGATCAGGCCACGGCGCGTTATTTCAATATGAAGAGCCTTCACGGTTTGCTCGTAACCGAGGCTTACCAAGGGTCCCCTGCCGCTGAAGCGGGTATCAAGCCCGGTGATATTCTGCTTGGGTTTAATGGTCGTAAGATTACAGGCAAGGATGATTACCTTACTCGTCTGTTCGGCGTGACCAAGAGTGAGAAAGTGAATCTGCTGGTTCAGTCCAATGGTAAACAGAAGAAACTTATCCTTGCTCCGCAAGTACTCGACAAGGCCAAGGCTCTCGATCTGGTGCGCGCTCGCTGGGGGTTTGAGCTGGCTGACCATAAGCAGAGTGGTGGTGCCGAAGTCACTGTGGTGATTCCCGGTAGTCCCGCGGCTAAGCTCGGATTGGAACGTGGTGATATAATCCATCAGCTCGGCAATCGGCGATTGGGGTCGGGTATCGACCTGCTTAATGCTTTTCTACGCAACCGGATGCAGAAGACCGTGCTCATGCGAGTGCAGCGTGGGCGTAGCTTGTATTATGTCCGCTTGACGCTCTAGCTAAGATTCGCGATTATACAGCCTGAGGGAATTAACCCCGGAGGTACACCATAGACGGTCATAGACAATACTGGACGGATAAGGGCAAGGACAAAACGTTCACCACACCGTTCCAGTTGGACTTGTTTTCACAGCATGTTCCCAAGGGTGCGCATATTCTCGACTTCGGTTGTGGGTACGGGCGTACGCTCATGGAGTTGAAGGGCGCCGGGTATTCGAAACTTTCGGGTATCGATTTCTCTGAAACGCTCATCGAACGTGCCTGGACTGTTGATCCCGCACTTGATCTTATCGCCTACCCTGGTGGGTCGCTGCCATTTGAAGATCGGAGCTTTGATGCCGCGCTTATGCTCGGTGTTTTTACCTGTATGTCCGAAACAAAAATGCAGGCGAAAATCCTGATTGACCTGAAGCGTGTTCTGAAGCCCGGGGGCTATCTTTACGTGAATGATTTCCTACTCAATCGAGATAAGCGGAATCTTGATCGCTACGCTGAGGGTAAGGAAAAGCACGGCATCTACGGCATTTTTGATGTGGATGACGGCGGTACCATGCGACATCACGATCGCAATCATATGGAAGCGCTGTTCTTTGATTTTAAGACTATTGCTTTTGAAGAAGTGGTCTATAAAACGATGCACGGCCATGAGTCGCGCGGCTTCTATTCGCTGCTACAGCTTCCATAGGTGGTAGGAATCCGCATTGTAATAAAAATGATTCATTTGGTTAAATCATAGTTTTAACGAGAGAAAAGGACATGGCGTCCTATTGATAATCATACCACTGATGATTGAAATGAGTCTTCGTCATTTAATGCTGAAAATAGTTCTTGAAAGCTCTCGTCAACGGATTTGCCCGCAGTATCAATAACTATACGCATTGCAGACCATGGGTGATATTCTCGATTCTTCACCTGTGACCATTGGGGTAATTGAAGATTTGGGATATCCGACACTCGACTCTCAACTCGACGTTGGTGTTCTTCCTCGTCAGTACAAATAATCTCGATATTAATGAACTCTGCATCGGATGAAATTGCGACATCCTGCCATTCGTCTCGAGTTAGATTTATCGGGTTACATGAATCGGATACAACATTTAAACCCAGACGTATATTATCTGCGGCGATTCGATAAGATAGCCTATACCCCTCGCCCTTAACTTTAAAGTCACAAAGATCTCTGATGGCTTGTTCAACCGTGTCTACCCTCAAGTAAACAGCATGAATTTTAGAAGCTAACTTTTTAGCCAATGTCGATTTTCCAGAACCGGGCAGTCCTGAGAAAATGTAAAGCTGTGGTCTATTGATACTCAAGAGTAATTAACCTTGAAGACCGATTGGGCCTTATTTGATGTTAATGGTGAATCTTCATCATTTGAAAAAGAGAAGAACTCAATCTCGGTGTTTGAAGGCTCTTCACTGGATGGTACGATGACGGATTATTTAAGTGCAGCCTACTTTCTTTCTCTTTACCCAAAGTTCGCTCAACGCGGAAGCAATATAAAAAGCCCCCTGAAGCTCGACTTCAGGGGGCTTTATCCTGTTTGATAGAAGAGCTTATTCGCCGAGGTAGGCCTTGCGAATCTCCGGGTTGGTCAACAGTTTGTCTGCATCATCTTCCAGCACAACATTACCGGTTTCCAGCACATATCCGCGCTGGGCACACTGGAGAGCAAGGTTGGCATTCTGCTCAACGAGTACGACTGTGACGCCCTGCTCGTTGATCATCTTGATGATGTCGAAGATTTGCTTCACCAGCAGTGGAGCCAAACCCATAGACGGTTCATCCAAAAGAAGAACCTTGGGGCGGCTCATCAACGCTCGTCCCATAGCGAGCATCTGTTGCTCTCCACCCGAAAGTGTTCCGCCCAATTGCTTGCGGCGTTCTTTCAATTTGGGAAAGAGTTCAAAGACTCGTTCGATATCATCTTTCATGCCGCCGGAATCCGTACGGAAGAATGCTCCCATGTCGAGGTTTTCCAACACGGTAAGACGGGGGAAAATACGACGACCTTCGGGCACCTGACATAATCCCTGCGTGGGCAGGATCTCACTGCCTACATCATTGATGCGCTCGCCCTTGTAGAAGATATCGCCTTCAACGGCTTTGATGATATTGCAGATGGTCATCAATGTGGTGGATTTACCCGCGCCGTTGGCACCAATGATGGTGACGATCTCGCCCTTGTAAACTTTGAGCGAGATTCCCTTGAGCGCCTGGATTCGGCCATACGCCGAAACCACGTTCTTCATTTCCAATATAGGTGTTTTATCTGGCATAATACTTCTTTTTATTCAGCTTCTTCTGAGCGTCGGCCAACACGGCTGGCGGGCCAGATGCCTGCGGGGCGAATCAACATCATGAGTGTCATGACGCCACCGAAAACGAGCATGCGGTAGAGTTCGAATTCGCGGAACACTTCCGGCAATGCAACGAGGGCGAGTACGCCGAGTATAACCCCCGGGATGGAGCCCATCCCACCGAGAACAACCATGGCAAGCACCATGGCGGATTCCAGGAAGGTAAAGGATTCCGGGCCGACAAATTTCATGCGTGCAGCAAAGAAAGCACCGGCAAATCCTGCGAAAGTTGCGCCAGTGGCATAGGCCAGAAGCTTGAGCAGGAACGTATTCACGCCCATGAGTTCGGCTGCTGTTTCATCCTCGCGGATAGCTTCCCACGCTCGTCCGATGCGTGAGAAGTTCAACCTGTATACTGATATGATCGTAATGACTGCGATGACAAGAATGACGTAGTAGAGCGAAGAAAGGCTTTTGAAATTGTAGCCGAACAGCTCGGGACGGGGGATGCTCAATATACCATTGGGACCGTTGGTCAGCTCCATCCAGTTGTTGAGGATGAGCCGGACTATTTCACCAAATCCCAATGTGACAATGGCTAGATAGTCCCCTCGCATGCGCAGGGTCGGGTAACCGATGATACAACCCGCAATGGCTGCAAAGAGTCCTGCGATAGGGAGACATATCCAAAAGGATAGGCCAAAGTGCAGGCTCATGAGAGCGTAAGTATAAGCGCCCACGCCATAGAAAGCGATATAGCCAAGATCGAGAAGCCCAGCGAGGCCGATTACGATATTCAGGCCAAGCCCAAGACAGATATAGATAAGGACAGAGATGGCCACATCATGGGCATATCGTCCAGTCATCAGCGGGAAGGCAATGGCCAGGGCCATCACCGCGCAGAGAAATATCCATTTGGGTGTCTTTTCGTAGAATTTTTCGAGGAATCCGGTGCCCTTTTTTACGGGGTTACCGACAGCGTCGAGATAGCCAGCTTCTTTCACCTGATAAAAGAACATGATGAAGACAGCGGCTACGGCTACATAGCCGAAGACGGTAAACGTCCTGCCGAATTCCAGGCCATCCGGCTGAATTCCCAGCAGTGGGAAGAGCAGGATCAGGAACCAGACGAGACCGACCGCGCAGGCCAGCCATAATTTTTTAGACTCGCGTATCGTCAACGTTCTCTCCCATGATGCCGGTGGGTCGGAAATAGAGCACTCCGATCAAGATGATGAAGGCGAACACGTCTTTGTACTCACCGGAAATGTATCCGGCTGCAAAGATTTCAACCATACCGATAATCAGCCCGCCGATAAGCGCGCCGGTGATGTTGCCGATTCCGCCGAGCACCGCAGCAGCGAATGCTTTGATGCCGGGAACAAAGCCCATGGAGTAGCTGACCGAGCCGTAATAGAGGCCGACCATGATACCCGCAGCAGCAGCCAGAGCTGCGCCGATAGCAAAGGTGATGGCAATGATTCGGTTGGAGTTGATACCAACCAGTGCTGACATTGTCTTATCCTGCGCAGTGGCACGCATGGCGCGTCCGATGCGGGTTTTGAACACGAGGATGTTCAAGCCGACAAGAAGGGCGGCAGTCAGACTTACGATGAAAATCTGCATGTAGGAGACGGAAACCAGTCCCCATTCAAACCCGCCGGAAGTGATCTCCGTGGGATATGCCTTGTCGTACACACCCTGAGTGAGCATGAGACCATTCTGTAGAAAAATGGACATACCCAGTGCAGACAGGAGCGCAGCAAGACGGGAGGCCTCACGCAGGGGCTTGTAAGCGAGTTGCTCCACCGCCATGGCGAGCAGTGCACAATAGCCCATGGCCAAGACCAGGGAAATTCCGAGGCAGGCATAGGGGTGCAGTCCCTGTGCGGCCAAGTAGGAAATCAAAATCACGCCCATGTAACCGCCTGCGGCGAAGAATTCACCGTGGGCAAAGTTGATGAGCTGAATAATACCGTAGACCATGGTGTAGCCCAGAGCGATGAGTGCGTAGACGCCGCCGAGGGTGATACCGTTGATCAGCTGTTGTAGAAAAAATTCCATATGGTTCCAATGCGGGCCCCTGTCGGAACAGGGGCCCGTTGTTTTTTAGCGTGTAAGCTTAGTATTTTTCGCCGGACAGGGAATTCCAGTAAGGAACGAACTTGCCGTCTTTTACGATGTAGACAGTGTAGTTAGAACCGGAATCGCCGTTCTCTTCGTAGTTCATCTGCTTGGAAGCGCCAGTGAAGTCGAGCTTCAGGAGTTCTTCGCGGACCTTTACGGGATCAGTAGTGCCTGCGGCTTTGACAGCCATCAGGTAAGCAGTGGCGGAATCATATGCGTAAGCGGAGTAAGCGCCCGGCTGGTTGCCAGTCTTCTCTACCCACTTGGCAAGGAATTCCTTGTAGTTCGGAGCATCTTTGTCGATAGCGCCGAATGTGAGGAACATGCCTTCTGCGTCGCCTTTGGCGATTTCCATCAGCTGCGGATGGTATACTGCATCCTGGCCCATGAACTTGGCATCGATACCCATGCGACGGGCCTGGAGGACCATCAGAGCACCAGTGGCAGAGTTCTGCAGGGAGATGTAGAGCAGGTCGGGATTAGCAGCTTTGACCTTGGTCAGCACTGCGGAGTAATCTTTGTCGCCCTGGTTAACGTGATCGTGATCCAGAACTTCAATACCATTTGCCTTGGCATCAGCAACAACGCCGTCAGCCAATCCCTGAGAATATGTGGTTTTGTCATCAACAACGAAAATGGTTTTTACGCCAGCAACGTCTTTCATGAACTTGACCGCTGCCGGAGCCTGGTGGTCATCACGACCGCAGGTGCGGAACATGTTGGTCAGGCCGCGTTCGGTGACCTTGGGGCTGGTAGAAGCCGGGGTCAACATGATGATGTTTTCTTCGGACAGAGTGTCGGAAGCAGGGATGGTGGAGCTGGAGCAGTATGCGCCAACAACGCCGGTGACCTGATCATTGATAAGCTTGTTTGCAGCTGCAACAGCCTGCTTGGGATCACATGCGGTATCCTGAGGGAAAACCTGGATGTCAGTGAAGCCGGGGATGCCACCATTGGCTTTCATGACCTCAATAGCAATCTCGGCACCCTGCTTGATGTCATTACCATCAGCAGCGTAAGGACCAGTCAGCGGGGACATAGTTCCGATTTTGAGAATCTGTTCGGCTTTCTTTTCTTCTCCACCGCAGCCCGTCAGGACCATGGTCATCACGGCCAAAGCCGCGATCAGCGCGAGTACACGTTTCATAAACACTCTCTCCATTGTTGCAGTTTCAACCAGCCTCTCTTACTGGCCCAAATATGCCTCAATCACGTCGGGGTTCTGCTGAATTTCTTCAGGCAGCCCTTCCGCGATCATTACTCCGTGGTCGAGAACGATAATCTTATTACAAATTCCCATGACGACTTTCATGTCATGTTCAACCATCAATACATTGATACCCAGCTCCGTGATGCGTCCGATGTCGTGCATCAGCTCGGTGGATTCTGCCGGGTTCAGGCCTGCGGCAGGCTCGTCAAGCAGGATAGTCTGCGGTTCGCTTGCTAAGGCGCGGGCGATTTCCAGTCGGCGCTGGTGCCCGTACGCCATGTTGGAAGCTACTTCATCCGAAACTTCTCCCAATCCCATGAATTTGAGCGCTTCCAAAGATTTCTCGGCAATGCGTTCTTCTTCACGTTTCTGGGAAGGGCTACGCAAAATTGCGCCGATGACGCCAGTCTTGGAGCGACTGTGCTGAGCGATCATACAATTTTCCAGAGCGGTCATGTTCTGGAAGAGCCGGATATTCTGAAAAGTACGGGCAATGCCCATGGAAAGGATATTGTACGGGCGCATACCGGTGATGGTGGTCCCGTCATAAGTCGCCTTGCCGGAGGACGCTGTGTACACTCCGGTGATGACGTTGAATACTGTTGTCTTGCCTGCGCCATTGGGACCGATCAAACCGATGACTTCTCCTTCGGAAAGGGAGAAGGATACATCGGTCAGCGCCTGAAGGCCGCCGAACCGGACACAAATGTCGTCGAGTATAAGTTTTGCCATAACTACCTGATTACATGCTGTATAATGCTTGCCGCAGCAAGCCCCTCAAAAAAACCGTCCGAATCCAACATCTTGATATGAAGAGGCTTTTTCGGAGTTGAACGCATTCTATTACCGCATTTAACAAAAAAAGTCTATTTAGCGCGAAGATTGTTGTTCTGCCGACCAATGTTTTTCACATCCGTGGTTAATCGAAACAAAATTCAAAACACTTGATTGAAACAGAATTAATTCCGAGAAACGAAGGTAAAACCGTATCTCTCCAGCATCATTTTAATTGGACACGACATTTTGTTCTCCCGAACCGAAAAAAAACGTGGGGAGCCTGTAGTGAGGCCAATCTCCACATTCTGTCGCTTTTCAATCAATAGAGATTGCGTTATCCCATGAGACTTAACATGCACATAAGGAGAGAGTATTATGAGTAAAACGGTACTAATAACAGGTGCCACTGCTGGATTCGGCAAGGCCATGGCTGAGCGCTATGCTGCGGAAGGGTGGAATATCATTGCTACAGGTCGACGTGAAGAGCGTCTCGCTGAGTTGAAGGCGGCTCTACCTACATCGGTCCACACCATATGTTTTGACATTCGAGACAAGGCCTCCTGCCAAAATGCCATTGCGGCTTTGCCTGACGAGTTCGCCGCCATTGACGTTCTGGTCAACAACGCGGGCTTGGCGCTCGGGGTAGAACCTGCGCAGGATTGCGATCTCGATGAATGGGAATGCATGGTGGACACGAATATCAAAGGGCTGCTCTACATTACCCGTGCTATCTTACCCGGCATGGTTGAGCGTAATGCTGGCCACGTTGTCAATTTGGGCAGTGTGGCAGGAACTTATCCGTATCCTGGCGGCAACACATATGGTGGAACCAAAGCATTCGTGAATCAGTTCTCCAAGAACTTGCTGGCAGATTTGCTTGGCACGAAGGTACGAGTCACCAATCTCGAACCGGGCTTGTGTGAGTCAGAGTTCTCAGTCGTTCGGTTCCGTGGCAACAAAGACGCCGCAGACAATGTATATGCTGGCACTGAGCCGATTCTGCCGGAAGATATCGCCGAGATCGTTTATTGGACTACATCGCTCCCGGCGCACATTAATATAAATTCTCTTGAAGTGATGCCTGTGGATCAGGCATTTGCGCCGTTTGCTATTAATAGAAAATAGTCCATTACGTCTTAGCTATTCAAATAAGAAATCGCCTCCCCATGATCAGTCGTGAGGAGGCGGTTTCATATTTGAACAAAAAAGCCTCGCACCAAAGTGCGAGGCTTTTAATTATCTAGGCTCTATGAACTAGTACTGGTAACGCAAGCCGAGGAGTACATCATGAGTGCTAATGTTCTTAACCTGGCTGGTCTTCCGGACTGCTTCGGTAGCGAGGCCAGCGGTGACCTTTTTGCCGTTGCCGTAATGGTTGTAGCGATAAGCAAGGTCCATGATTACGGAATCGGTGATGGACCAACCGACACCAGCGCCCAGGTTGAAGGCGAAGTTGGTAGTCGTGTGATCATCTGGGGCAGTGAGGGCAGCAGTACCAGCGGTGGTGCTGAACTTCTCTTTAACCCACGCGAAGCCGACACCACCGTTGATGTACGGAGTGAAAGCTGTGGAGTTGTAGAAATCCCAGTATGCGTTCAGCATGAGGGTCTGCAGGTTGATTTTATCAGTCAGCGTAGAGTTGCTGTCTTCAGCCTGGAATTTGAAATCGCTGTGATACATGTATTCAAGTTCAGTACGGATAGGCATATCCATGTCCATCCAGTTGTAACCTACGGCTGCGCCAAGAGCGTAGCCAGAGTCATCTTTGAATTTTGAACTTGAACCGGTTGCATCAGTGGAGTTCGTGGATGTCGATTTAGTCGCATCCAAGAAAGACCCACCAGCTTTGATGGATCCGTAGAACCCACCGTTCTCGGCAAAAGCAACGCCAGTAAGCATCAGGCTCACAGCGAGAATTGCCAAGATCATGGAAAGTTTTTTCATACCATTCTCCCTAAAACGAATTAAAATTTATTTGCACACTTAAATTCTGTACATGCATCTTAAATGCCTGTCAACGAGCTAATATCAGTTGGGCTAATAATTAGTCCAATTGGCTGTATTTATAATGCTATGTGCTGTTAGCAGCCCAAAAACGTCAAATTATATTTTCCGGTAAAATAAAAGAAGCCCCGCACCGAAGTGCGAGGCCTCTTATAATCGGATTGGTCAATGACCTACCAGGTGTCTCCACCAAAGGCGTCGCCACCGAGACCGAAGTCAGCTTCGGGCTCGCCGCCAACTACGGGGCCGTCAGAGAAACCAGCGTCTCCGCCTTCTGTGGGAGCAGCGCCGTCGCCAGCTACGCCGGCAACAACTACACCCTGGCTCTTAACCTTCTCGACTTCCGCCATCAGGTCAGTGAGCTTCTTGGACATTTCGTCCAGCTTGGAGGAAGCCATAGTGACTTTCGCCTCGCCTGCTGCATTCTGGGTCTCGGTAACTTTGACCTGAGCTTCCAGAGGAGCAATTTTAGCTGCCAGCTCGTCTTTCTCGCCAGTCAGTTTTTCAACTTCGGCCTTCAGAGCAGCATTGTCAGCTTTCAGAGCAGCCAGGATCTCGAGGACACCCTGTGCTTTAGCAGCTTCTGCCTCGGGCAGAGCTTCAATTTTGACCTGGTTGCCGAGTTTGGCGATGTCGCCTTCAGCATATTTGGTCAGACCGGGCTCTTGCTCGTAGATCCATGCCTTGGACAGTGCCTGGGCAACGGGAGCTACGTCAGATTCGACGGTCTCGGTTCCTGTGATGTAAGCCAGCATATCGAGCTGAGTCTGATCGGCAGCTTCGCCGCGAAGAACAGACACAAACGCGTTCATGGGGTAAACCTTAGCTTCAGCCATTTGATGCCTCCTTAATTAAGTAAGCTTCTTTGTATAGTTTCACCAAGGCGACTATTTGTCAGCGCCCATGGGGATGCGGCCAATTTTCTTGGCGTAGGACAGTGCCACAGTACGGTAAACCAGGTGACCCAGCTTGGACCAAGGCAGGTAAGCGAGCATCATGAAGACCGCGATCAGGTGTACATAGTACACGGGGTAAGCCAGAATGGCTGCGCCCATAACGCGGAACAGGAATGCGCCGATACCTGTCAGGAAGATAGTCCAGATCAGGGTGATAAGGTACCAGTCATACCAGCTGGAAGACTGCTTTGCCTCATCGAGGTTTACGCGACGTTTGGTCAGGGCTACGAGGCCGTAGACACCCAGGCCAGCGCCAACAAAGGCGAGCAGCTTGATCGGGTGGTACAGCGGCATCGGAGTGTGACCGATGGCAGACACGATGTCGCCAAGACCGGTGATGCCGATAGCACGGAGCAGCCAGCCGCCCCAGTGACCTGCGGCAACGGTGCCGGTAACGACCAACAGTGCGATGAAACTGAACATCAGCATCTTGTGACCGCCTGCGCGTTTCACGTCGAGCTCGTCAGAGTGATCGTCGTTGCAGTCGTTGAACTGAGTGTGCTGCAGGATTTCGTACTTGACCGTATCGATCAGTGCACAAATCATGCTTGGCTCTTCTTTACGACCAACTATGAAGGTCTTGGGCTGGGCATCAAAGGCTTTCAGCATATTGCGAACGCCAGCGTAGAAGCCCCACGCCATAAATGCGAACACGATCATGAAGATCGGATCGATGGTGAAATCGCCGGGGAACAGGCCACCGAAGACGATCTGACCGTCAGCGGAGGGAACCCAAGCGTGGTTCGCTGCGTCCCAATTGAACTTGGGAAGGAAGGAACCGGTTTTGCCTGCCATGATGACCCAGATGATGCCGTAGATCAGCGCGGGAATAGCGGCCAAAGGCAGCATTCCAGCGGAACTGGACATCAGCTTGCCGATGATCGGCAGCGGGGCAAGGTTGCGGTAAGCCATGTTGCGCAGGGCAGACAGCATGTCGCCCGGCTTGGCGCCGCGGGGGCAGAGATCAGAGCAGGTACCACAGTTGTGGCACAGCCAGATATCGATATCATTGACCAGGCGGTCCTTGAGTCCCCACTGAGCCCAGACCATTTCCTTACGAGGGTAAGGATTGTCATCAGGAGACAGCGGACAGACAACAGAACATGTAGCGCACTGGTAGCATTTTTTCAGGGAGTCACCGCCAACGGCTTGCAACTCTTTCACGAACGTAAGGTCCGGTTGTACCTTTACGGTATTTGACATGCCGTACCTCCTAGTAGCCCTTGAAGGGGTTGGGACCGAAGTTGGTAGTGATATCTTCGACGAATTCGTCGATCATATCGGGGACCTGGTCGTACATGTCGATGGAGACCTCGAACTGCTCAACGCGTTCAGGCTCGACACCGAGACGTCCCAGGGACTCAGCGATGTTTTCCTTGCGGCGGCTACACAGCTCGGAACCCTTCACAAAGTGACACTGGTAATCATCACCGTACTTGCAACCCAGCATCATCACGCCGTCAATACCCTTGGACATTGCGTCTGCAACCCAAATGGCGTTAACGGAACCGAGACAACGAACCTGTACGAAGCGGACATACGGGCTCCAGGACTTGCCGCGCATGGCAGCCATGTCGAGAGCCGGGAGGGCATCGTTCTCACACGCGATGATGAGGACACGGGGTCCGCCTTCATCCAGTGAGTCGGGAACTTTGACTTCCTTAATGGCAGCACCGATCTGGTTGATGTTGTAGTTGGCAAAGGAGATGACGCGTTCCGGACATGCACCCATGCAGGTACCGCAACGGCGGCAACGGCTGGGGTTCGGAAGCGGCGTACCCTTCTCGTCATCATCCAGAGCGCCGAACGGACACTCTTCAGTACAACGCTTACACTGAGTACAACGCATGAAGTTGAACTCGGGGAAGCTGAGATCGCCGGAGCGGGGGTGCACTGCAACACCGCGGTTGGCGGACTCGATGCACTGGATGGCCTTGAGGGCTGCACCGGCTGCATCCTCTTCTGCGAGACCGAGGCCCATGGGCTGACGCACGCAACCAGCGGCGTAGACACCAGTACGGCGAGTCTCGTAAGGGAAGCAGATGTAGTTGGAATCTGCGAATCCGTCGAACAACTCAAGGTCGGGGAATGCCGGACCCTGGCGGTAAGCGAAGTTCATGGTGGGATTGGCGGCGGTTGTCGGAACGATGGCGGTGGGAACCACAACCATGTCGGCAACCAGTTCAATCTCAGCACCAAGCAGGGTGTCTTTGGCCTTGATGACAACGGCGGAGCCAGCTTCCGTTACGGAAGTGACGGTGCCCTTGGTCAGCATGACGCCCGGATCATCCTGTGCAGACTGATAGTATTTCTCGTTGATGCCCGGAACCATCATGTGATCGTAGACCACGTAGGCAACGGCATTCGGAGCGAGTTCACGCACGTAGTTGGCCTGCTTCAGGGCGACCAGAGAGGTCAGCTCGGAACTGTAAGCCAGATGCTTGGCGGACTCTTTGTCCTCGTAAACAAAGGCATCGCACTCTTCGCCTTCTTCGGCAGGAGCAGCTTCTTCCTCTTCCTTACAAGGCATGTCCTCGGGAGCTGCGCAAGCAGCGCCGCATGCATCGTAGTTAATGCCTTCCATCAAGAGGGAGGTATCAACGATGAATGCAACAGAGGACGGGGTCTTGCCGTCAGCGGTCTTGATGCCGCCATTGGCAGCCATCTTTTCCAGCTCGGCAGTGGTGACCACGTTCTTGACAGAACCATAACCCAGCGGAGCCAGGAATTCGGGTTTGCCAGGAGCCCAACCAGTAGCCATGACAACTGCGCCAACTTCGTACTCGGAACCAGCGATGGTCGCCTTGTACTGAGCGGGAGCGCCTTCGAGGTTCTCAAGGGTTGCCCCGGTGATAACCTGAATTTTATCATTGCCTTCAACTTCAGCGATTACTTCGCCGAGATTGATTTCCTGCTCGCGGTCGCCAAAAGGAGCGCCCAGCGGGAAGGATTTATACATTCCGGCAGCTTTACCACCGAGTGCATCTTCTTTTTCTACGAGAACGACAGAGTACCCCAGAGCTGCAGCATTCTGCGCTGCTTTCAGCCCTGTGTAACCGCCACCGACAACCAGAACGGCCTTGTAGGCGTCCGGGAGTTCTGGGGCAGGCATCACGCTGTTAGCCAGCTTGGTGATACCCATGTTCATGTAGTCCTTGGCGATGATTTCCATCTGACCAGGGAATTTGGGATCTTCCTGATAGGACCAGATAGCCTGCTCACGCACGCTAACGCGTTCTACCTGGACTTTCTCGCCGAACTTGAAGACGTCCCACTTGGCGCGGGGCGTACAGGCGCAGCAAACCACGCCATCTAGTTCGTTTTCGGCGATATCGGCCTCGATCATGGCTTTGCCTTCCGGGCTACAGAGAACCGGGTTGGACTTTGCCACGGTAACGACGGCGGAGTGTTTGCCATTGGCTGCAAATTCAGCCAGGGCGTCAACATCGATATTTGCACCGATGTCGCAACCTCCACAGATATATACTCCAAGCTTTTCAGCCATGGGTTACCTCCCTACCACGGTTTGGATCGCTTTCATCGCGGCAGCGGTGCCGGACTGGGCGCTCTTCATGACGTCAAAGGGCTGCTTAGCGCAACCGGCGGCGATAATGCCTTCACCGTCGATGACGAAACCGTCTGCATCAACGTTGCCAGCCGGGACCTGGACACCAGCGCAGCTGGGCTCCATACCGGTAGCAAGAACGACCATGTCGTACTTCTCTTCAGACTTGATGCCTGTGAGAGCGTTTTCAACAGTAACGATGGGGTTGCCAGCGGCGTCTTCGACGATATTGGCGACCTTACCCTTGACCAGGTTCAGCTTCTCATCAGCCTCTGTTGCGACCTTGAACTTGTCGTAACGACCGGGTGTACGCAGATCGATGTAGTAGACTGTGACGTCTGCATCGGAGCGCTCACGGACGTAGCGGCAATGTTTCAGGGAAGCCATGCAGCAGATGTAAGAACAGTAGTTCAGGTGGTTCTGGTCACGGGAACCAGCACACTGAACAAATGCGATCTTTTTGGGCTCTGCACCATCAGAAGGACGAAGAATCTTGCCTTCAGTCGGGCCGTTCGGAGCAGCAAGGCGCTCGAACTGCATGTTGGTTACGACGTTCTTGAGAGCGCCGCCACCGAGGTTGGTGAGGTTGGAAACATCATAAGGCTTCCATCCGGTGGCAACGACGATAGCGCCGACTGCGAGGTCGAAGCTTTTGCCGGTGTCTTCCAAGTCTACTGCATCGTACGGGCAGGATGCCTTAATGGCGGAGAGTTCACCTTCGGAGGCGTTCTCTTTGTCCAGCACGTAGCGCATGGGGAACATGAACGGATGGGTTTTGTAAGCCAGGCCACGTTTGCCGGTACCGAAATCAAATTCGGCTTCGATCTGAGTGGCGCTCGCTTTTTCACAGTCACCACAAGCGGTACACTTCTCATTAATGAAGCGGGGACGCTGTGTTACTTTGACGTCGTAGTTTCCTTTGGTACCGGAAACGGACTCGACGCTAGCCATGGTGATGACTTTGACGTTGGGGTTATTCTTGATGCGCTGGAACTGAATCTCCAGACCACAGGACGGAGGACACAGCTTCGGAAAATACTGATTCAGCTGTGCAACCCTGCCACCCAGGTATGGGTTCGTTTCAACGATGTAAACCTCGTAGCCCAATTCTGCGGCTTCGAGGGCGGCGGTGATTCCTGCGAATCCTCCACCTACAACGAGAATACTGTTATTCGACATTCTCTTCATTCCTCCCGAGTAAAGTTGAGGCTCAGCCAAAAAATGGCCTAAACCCGGACCGGGAGCCGATGTCCCGGCCCGGATTCAGACCATTTTAGCCCCGGTAGACTTTGAAGAGAGCGCGGGTCCGGGGGACCCGCGCTCTCGGGATGATCAATTACTCTGATGCTTACGCGTCAGGGATGACCTTGACGAGGGGCTTCTTGAAGATAGAAGTCACGCCAGTTGCCGGGTCGTAAGTGGAGTTAACGAAGCACTTCCACTTGGAGTCGTCCAGGCCCATGAAGTCGCCGCGGTAGTAGAAGCCCGGGTAACGGGATTCTTCACGGAACTCGATGTGCTGCATGTGCAGGCGGACGGTCCACAGGCGGTGGAACTGTTCCCAACAACGCATCAGTTCGTGAAGGTCACGAGCTGCGAGCTTGTGGGAGTCTTCTTCGATCATGCCGAGCAGCCAGAAACCGGTGTTCAGCAGAGCTTTAGAAGTCATGTACAGAGTTCCAACACCACCACCGTATTCATCGGTGCACTTAACGAGGCGCATCATGAAGTTGTGGGGAGTGATGTAGTTCGGGTTAACTACTGGATCAGTGGACTCGCCCTTGAACTCTTCGTAGGTGTACCAAGGCTGGTACAGCTCTTTCTTGAGTTCGTCAGCAGTCTCTTTGAACTGAGGTTTGAAGTCCTTGTGGTCAACAACCCAACGGACCATCTGCTTACCGACGATACGGCCTTCAGCATGGGAACCGGAGGAGAACTTGTGACCGGAGGCGCCAACACCATCAGCACAGGTCCAGAGGCCGTTAACGGTGGTCATACGGTTGTAGACTTTGCCGTTGTCAGCTTTGATCTTGTAAGACTCGGGAACCCAGTCTTCGTCGGGACCGGAACACCAGATGCCGCAGCAACCGGAGTGGGAACCGAGGAGGTAAGGCTCAGTAGGCATGATTTCAGAACCGCGATCTTCAGGAGCGCAGTTAGTAGCAGCCCAGAGGTTAGCCTGGCCAACACACATGTCGAGGAAATCTTCCCAAGCTTCGGACTCGAGGTGCTTCCATTCGGGACCGGTGAGGTCGCCGCCAACAGTGTTCAGCAGAGCTGTTTTGGTGTCCATGAAGATCGGGCCGCGGCCTTCACGCATTTCACGGAGCATCATGTGGTTACGCAGGCAGGTCGGGATGATGTGACCTTTAGCGTATCCGCGATCTTCGTAAGGCTTCAACATTGCGCGGTTAGTCTCGCAGTAGTCTTCGCCTTTGTAGTTAGTAGCTTTAGCTTTGAACAGCAGGAACCATGCGCCAACCGGGCCGTAACCGTCTTTGAAACGAGCGGGGACGAAGCGGTTTTCCATCATGGTCATTTCAGCGCCAACCTGAGCACACATGGTGTAGGTGGAACCTGCGTTCCATACCGGGTACCATGCACGACCCATACCCTCTCCAGTGGAGCGGGGGCGGTAAACGTTTACTGCACCACCACAAGCAACAACAGCTGCGTTGCACTTGTAGATGTAGATTTTGTTCTCACGAGTGGAGAAACCAACTGCACCAGCGATGCGGTTAGGCTCGTTCACGTCGAGGAGCATTTTAACGATGAATACACGCTCAACGTAGCGGTCTTCGCCAATTGCATTCTTTGCTGCTTCAGCAACGATGCACTTGTAGGACTCACCGTTGATCATGATCTGCCAGCGACCGGAGCGTACGGGCTCGGCGCCTTCACGGATCTTCAGACCCTCAGCAGCGGCTTTACCACCGTCGAGGTTCTTGCCGTCTTTCTTAACCCAGATGGGGAGGCCCCATTCTTCGAAGAGATGGACGGAATCATCAACGTGACGACCGAGGTCGAAGATCAGATCTTCACGGACGATGCCCATGAGGTCAGTACGAACCATGCGGACGTAATCGTCTACATCGTTGTCACCGCAGTAGGTGTTAATTGCGGACAGGCCCTGTGCGATTGCACCACCGCGCTCGAGACAAGCTTTGTCAACGAGTTCGAGTGTGATGGACGGGTCAACTTTTTCGATCCAGCGCATGGCTTCAAAAGCTGCACCACAGTTACCCATGCCGCCGCCGACCATCAGGATATCAACATCTTTCTCGATGATTTCCGGCTCGGCGAGAGCAACACCTTTGGAAGCTTCTTTAGAGGGAAGCAGAGGCATAATATTACTCCTAATTCTTAAAGTGATTCAAGTTAGTCTAAATTAGACTAGATAAACGGTAACTTCGTTATTAAACGAGGTTAGCGTAGTCTTCCATCTTCCACTCTTTCTTCAGGTCAGCTTCGGTAATCGGAGCTTCTTCCATTGCGGTAGCGATGGGAGTGACCAGCTCGGTCTCGGTGAACAGCAGTTCGTTCTCGAGATCGGTGGGTTCCGGCTTGCCTTCGAAAGGCTTAATGGAACCTTCAGGGGTGGTACGGATGGGGAACTTGAAGCGCTTCACGGAACCATTACGGAACTTGATGGTCCACATGATATCTTCAGCACCACGCATGGGGATGGATGTTCCACCCATGGGTGCGAAGTCAGCGTACGGACGAGCTTCGATTGCGCCCTGAGGGCAAATCTTAACGCAGGAGTAACATTCCCAACAAGCGGAAGGTTCCTGGTTGTAGGCCTTCATTTCGTCAGCATCCAAGATCATCAGATCATTCGGGCAAATGTACATACAGGCGGTTTTCTCTCCGCCTTTACAGCCGTCACATTTTTCCGGGTTAACAAAAGTCGGCATAACTTCTCCTCCTAAATAGGGTTTTATTATTCACAAAAACCGACGTCCTCTACCTAAACAAAAATATATCCCACACAGGGTTTTTAACTGTGCGGAAATTGGGAATTAGCAAGTGGGACTTTCCTTGTCAATGTGAAAGTGAATTTTTTAACAAGCTACCCAAGCCTTGCTGTGGCTCAGCTTTTCAAGAATCCTCATAAGTGTTGTTTCGCCTATTCATTCCCGCCGAACAAGCAAGCACTCTGCCTAAAGAGGAAAGTGTGAAAAACCATCAAAGTTTTAGTGTAAAGCGAGCTTTGAAGGCAAGCCTTTTCTGTGGAGTTTCAGTGATAATATGAAATTAGTTTCAAGCGGCTGTAATTATTAACTGTTTGCAGCGGTGTAGTATATACTAAGTCTAGACTTTTTCACGAAGTACGGGGTTGTAACGGAACTGTCATATACTACTATTAAAAAGAGACACCTTTCTGGAAAAAACCGCTTGACACTTCTTTCACAAACGGCCAATAAAGGCTGACCCTTTACTTGGGAAACAATCATGGTTTTAGGGCGGCCACAATCGCGCGCCATGAATTAAGGCAATGGTTTTATTGACAAATCAATTTTTTTAGGAGGCTTAAATGTCCAACCTCGTAGCACCTCACGGTGGTAAAGGTCTCGTCTGCGCCCTGCTCGAAGGCGCAGCTCTCGAAGCTGAATCCAAAAAGGCCGCAGGCCTGAAGACCCTCGAAATTTCTGATCGCGCCAAGGGCGACCTGATCATGATGGGTATCGGTGGTTTCTCTCCGCTGACCGGTTTCATGACCCAGGCTTCCTGGAAAGGCGTTTGCGCTGACTTCCTGATGGAAGACGGCACCTTCTGGCCCATCCCCATCACTCTGGACACCGATGATGAAGACGTCAAAGTCGGCGACGAAGTTGCTCTGAAAGCTGCTGATGGTACCGTTTACGCTACCATGACTGTTGAAGAGAAGTACGAAATGACCGAAGCTGACAAGAAATGGGAATGCGAGCAGGTCTACAAAGGCGAAGGCGAAGAGTCTGCTGACGATTGTTTCTGGAAGATCGCAATGGAAGATCACCCAGGCGTGCAGATGGTTATGGCTCAGGGCAAGTACAACTTGGCCGGTCCCGTTAAAGTCCTCTCCGAAGGTGACTACGCAGAGCGTTTCGCTGGCGTTTACCTGACTCCTGCTCAGATCCGTGCTGAGATGGAAAAACGCGGTTGGTCCAACGTTGCTGCACTGCAGCTGCGTAACCCCATGCACCGCTCCCACGAATTCCTCGCCAAGATCGCTGTTGAAGTTTGCGACGGTGTTGTAATTCACTCCCTGATCGGTAACCTGAAGCCGGGAGACATTCCTGGAGACGTTCGCATCGAATGCATCCAGATCCTCATCGACAACTACTTCGTTCCCGAGAACGTCATCAACGCCGGTTACCCCCTGGACATGCGTTATGCTGGTCCCCGTGAAGGTCTCATCCACGCTACCTTCCGTCAGAACTACGGCATCAACAACATGCTCATCGGTCGTGACCACGCTGGCGTTGGCGATTTCTACGGTCTGTTCGAAGCTCAGGACATCTTCAAGAAGATTCCTTACCAAGACGGTTGCGAAGCTGAGCCCGGAAAGGCACTGCTCTGCAAGAACATGAACATCGACTGGACCTTCTACTGCTACAAGTGCGACGGCATGGCTTCCATGCGTACGTGCCCCCACGGCAAAGAAGACCGCGTCATCCTCTCCGGTACAAAGCTGCGTAAAGCTCTGTCCGAAGGTGCTGAAGTTGTCGATCACTTCGGTCGCGACGAAGTCCTCGTTCGCCTCCGTGAGTACTACGGCTCTCTCACCGAGAAGGTCGAAGTCAAGATGCAGAAAGCAGCATCCGGCGCAGACATGTAGTTCTGTCCGGTCGCTTTTTAGCTGACCATTCAA
>PPCM01000409.1_pt1 | contig 42411 bp, 37 predicted proteins | sample 1555541 | NCBI WGS metagenome assembly PPCM01 (sample SAMN05284479, study PRJNA326546) | Marine sediment metagenome, whole genome shotgun sequencing project. | isolation source: marine sediment | place: Germany: Wadden Sea | collected 2012-09-05
GCTGTCGAGCAGGGCCACGAGACCCAGTCCGCCTTTATCGAGCACGGTCAGTGCTTCGGAAAGCGGGGAATCCTGTGCGGTGCAGGGGATGCTGTCCGTGTGCATGAGTTCACTGATACACAGGGTCAGCCTGCGTCCCAGTGATCCGCCGGGATGAAATTTTTTGAAATCCTGACTGTCAAACGCCTTGTGATCCATGAGACAGACCGCCAGCGCATCGCCTACCGCAAGGGCGGCAGTTGTGCTGGAGGTGGGCGCAAGACCGTGGGAACAGGCTTCGCAGGGCACTTTGGTCCTGATTACGATGTCCGAGAGGCGGCCCATGGTGGAAGCTGTTTCCGAAGTTATGGAAATGATCTTGGTCCCGAAAGAGCGGATAGCCGGGAGCAGGGCGTTGAGTTCATCTGTTTCCCCGCTGTTGGAGATGGAGATGACCAAGTCTTCGGCCCGGACCATGCCGAGATCGCCGTGTGCTCCTTCCACCGGATGCAGGAAAAAGGACGGGGTTCCGGTGGAGGACATGGTGGCGGCAATTTTGCGTCCTACCAGTCCCGATTTACCCAGTCCGGTTATGATGACCCTGCCTGTGCATGCGGCCAGCATTTCAACTGCCTTTGCAAAGTGCAGGTCGAGGGAATCACGGATAGAAGCAAGCCCTTTTTCTTCAATTTCAAGGACTTCCTTACCCCGTTTGATGAAGTCGGAAAGTTGTTTTTCGGTCATTTGTTACCTATTTTACGAGCGAGGTGAGGTCGAAAATCGGCCCCATGATGGCGACAACAATAAAGGCGATAAGCATACCGATGAACAGCAGCAGCATTGGCTCGGCCAGTGCGACCACACGTTTCATGAAGTTGTCCACATCACGTTCAAAGATTGTACCCATGCGTTGCAGAAATTTGCCCAGTTCACCGGATTTTTGTCCGGCAGTGAGGGTCAGGATGTAGATATCGGGATAAATCTTTTGTTCCGCGAGAACGGCACTGAGAGAGCGTCCGGTGGCGACTTCATCGCGGGCTTCGTTCATTTTCTTTTTGAAAAAAGTGGATTTAACCGCATTGGCAGAGCTTTCCATGCCCTGAACAAGGGGAATCCCGGCGTCAATCTGGAAGCCGAGAATGCCGGAAAAACGGGCTAATGTGGATTTTTGCACCAGCGGGATTTTCCAGAGCAGTTTATCTACCTTCTCCCTGAATTTGGGCACGGATTTGTATGCGCTGACCAGCGCGAAAATGATGCACAGGGGAATGAGCAGGGCCATAGGTCCCAGACTTTCAAGGGTGTTACCAAGCGCAACCACGATTTTGGTGGAAGTCGGCAGTTCGCCTTTTGCGGCTTTAAAGATACCGGTAATTTTTGGCAGAACTTCTGAAAGCAGGAAGTAGACCGCACCCATACCTATGATCAGGATAACTACCGGATAGACCATGGCAGTCATGAGTCGTCCGCTTACCTCAGCGCGTTCTTCTTCGTACTTAGCGATGTTTTCAAGAACATCACCCAGTTTACCGACTGATTCGGCAACCTGAACCATACCCACATAAACCTGCGGGAAAATTTTAGGATATTTGCCAAGACAGGATGAAAAGCTTTCCCCGGACTGGACCGCATCGCGGATTTCCATCCAGGTGTGGCTTGCTTTGCCGCCGGTCATGCGGGCCATCATGTCAAGGGACTGGGCCAGTGCGGTTCCGCTCTGGATCAGAATTCCCAGATAGTAGAAGGATTCACCAAGCCTGATTTTACCGCCCATGGAAATGGAGGAAGTCAGGTTTTTGGTTTTGTTTTCCTTTTTTTGCCCGGATTTGACCTGCTCAAGGCGCAGGGGCATGAGTCCTTTGCTCTGCAAGGTGGCAAAGGCCCGTGACTGGGAAGAGGCTTCTACAAAACCTTTTTTCTTTTTCCCTTCACTTGTAACAGCTCTATATTGATAGGTGGGCATTAGCTGGGTCTGTTCCTACTTTAGTTCGACAATGAGGGAAAGCATCTGTCCTTTGCGGTCAACATCAATGGATATTGCGGAGGACGAGCTGAGCGAGCCATAGACCTGCAACAGTTTGGTCGGTCCGGTGATCATCTCGCCGTTTACCCGCAATAGCACGTCCCCATCTTCCAGACCCAGCTTTTTAAGCATCGAGTTTGATTGGATGTTAGTAACTCTGAATCCCTGAGTCTTACCGTTTTTGGTGTTAGGCTTGAATAGTGCCTGTTTCAGGAAAGCGTTGGGGTCATCAAGAACTTCGCTGGCTTCCGCCTTATTGACTGAGATTTTGTTGGTTTTTCCGCGTACGAGCTTCAGGGCCTTGACCTCTTCCCACATGGAAACTTTCTGTTCTTCACGTCCGAATTTCCAGATAACATACTGGGGCTTGATTTCAGACAGGGTCCAGCCTTCGAATTCATCCCCTTCACGCAGGATTGTAGTTTCGCCTTTGATACGGAAAACAGCCATGTCGTTTTCCCCGGTCAGGATGCCCACAAGCAGCCATGTGGATGGGGTTACGGTTGCTTTTTTCTGTACCTCTGCGGGGTTGTCCATGCCGAGTACATTTTTTTCAAGAATCAGCTTGGAGTCTCTTGCTATTTTATTGGCTGCGTCAGGGGTAAAGGCCTTGCTTATGACCGGAGCCGTAGGCTTGGGCAGCGGGATGAACGACGACACAAGAAAAGCAGTAGCCAGCCCGAAAGCGAGCGGCCACAGCCATGCCGGAAATTTGGTGGCTTTAAGCTCCATTTACAAGAATATCCTATATTATTTAATCTTCAATTTCAGCGTAAGAATGGTAGTTGTTTTTAATCCACTTGTCCATACCCTTGGTGTCGTGGTAAATATCTAATCTTAATAGCCTTTTTTTGACGGTCTTAGCCGAGCTGTAATAAAAGAGCCTTACTTTTCTGGAAAGCCGGGCACTAAATACGTTCTGTGTGCCTTTTACTTTATGGATGTTCATACCGGGTGTTCCGGCGTCCTGCACGTCAAAACGGATCAGGGTTTCAATTACTTTTTTAAACAGCTTGAACTGGGTGGAATAGACCTTTTCAAGGTCGGCGATGAAGCTGGGCATGGCTTCACTTTTGGTCAGCAGGGATTCAAGTATTTCAGTGACTTTCTCAAACCCTTTGCCCGCACCGTCCACTTTTTCGGATTTGTTTTTTTCCGCAAGTCGGCGCTGTTCATCCTGAAGCTGTTCCACCTCTTCCTCAAGCAGTTGGTGGTATCCTTTGAGTTCTTTCATTTCGGACATGAGAGTGTTGACCTGTTCTGCGGTTTTCTTACTCTTGCCGAGGTAGAAATGAAGCATGCGCAGCAGGTGGTCTTCAGTCACCGGTTTGGGGATGAAATATGTGAATACGTCGGACTGTGCTTCGTCGGTGGCTTCCGCATCCATGCCGGTCAGCAGGATAACCGGGATGTATGGATATTCTTCACGGATGTAGGGCAGGATATCTACCCCGCTCAAACCGGAGCCTTCAAAATGGACGTCCAGCAGGATGACGTCCGGTTCGTCTTCTGATTCCTTGAGGAAAGCCAGAAAAGAGACCGGATCATAAAAGGATTCATGTTTTTCAAGCATGCCCGAGTCACTGAGGATTGAAACAGTGTATTCATGCAGGCGCGGGTCGTCGTCTGCCAATACAAAGAATAAAGGATCCTGATCCGGGGTCATTGTTTATCTCCTGCTGCTGGAATAGCCCCTGCGGGACCGAAAGTCCCAAGAGGAATGAGTATCGTGACTTGAAGCCCTTTGGAGCCTAAAGTCTCTGTGTTCTTGGCTGAAATGTCAAAGCCCATGTTGTCGCCGAAAAATTTGATGAATACAGTTCCTTGTCCCATGGCTTTGCCCTTGCGTTTTGCTGAAGGTACTGCCCGTTTGAAAAGGTTCTGCAAACTATCGTCTGATACACCGCCTCCGGTATCTGTTACACGTAAGCGGGCGTGGGTGTTCTGCACGTCGGCAATGATGGAAAGCCGGGGTTTGAAAGTTTTGAATTCGTCACTGCCCTCACGGATCATCTCAATCTGGCGCAGTTCCATGGCGGTCTGGCTGTTTCTGATCAGGTTGATTAGAATTTCCCATGTCTTATGTTGATCAACAAGGATTTCTTCGTCCCTGTGCATCCAGTTTTCAAAATTAAAATGAAGGTCCAGTCTATTGCGGGAATGTTTCTGGTCGTTTTCAAGTCTATCTGTAAGGTTTGTAGCCAGTTCGTCAAGCCCTATAAGCTGCGGTTTAAAGGAAAGCCGTTTCTCTAGATCGCGGAGGTGGCTGATAATACTTTCCTCAAAGGGAGTGACTATCTGGTTGTATAATTCGCGTTCTTTTACCTTGGGCAGGTCGTTAACAATGGTATGGATTTGGGATTTCCATGAGTTCTGGAGCACCATCAACTCATCTTTTACCATGTTGGCCTGTGTGATCATGTCATCAGTCAGTTTTTCCGTGGCGACCATGAGTTCCAGCTGGCGGCGTTTCTGCCGTTCATCACGGATGGATTTTTCACGGTTTATCTTTTCCCGGTCCGCAGGTGACTTTCGCTTGGTCATGATGAACATAAAAACGATGGCCACCACATAGAGGGTCATGAATGAGCGGCTCAGGAAAAGTTTGGATGAAAAGTTCCCGGTCATGTATAGCAGGCGCGAGAATATGAAGGCGAAGAATATGTTGAAGAAACCGACATAGCTCATGGTTTCCCGTCCGCCGACCCTCCATGAAAAATAGAGACTGGAGACCACCAGAAAGATGCAGAAAATGTAGTGTCGGGCAACACTGTCGGCTACGAGATCGAAGAGTACATAGGCTAGTACAAAAAAAGCTGCCAGCACGGGCAGTCGCCAGCTGGTTTTTTTTATATGGGTTCCTTTTTTCCGGGCCGAATGGCCGGTTAGGTAGTCCAAAGCTTTTTTGTAGGTCTTTTTCATCTGGATTTGCCTGGAAATAAGTTTCAGTCCGATGGCTTCTTGTGCCGTAATACCGGGTTATGGGCAAGGGTGTTTTCGCTTCGTACTTGACTTTTGCGCTCGCTGCTTTAACACATCCTGTTGGAAAGTGTGATTGCGTTGCTATCATACTTGCTTTAATCTGTTTCAAAATTTATCCCCTGAAAATGAAATAATTATGAATAAAAAGTCAATTCTTCTGGTTCTGACAGCCTTTGTCCTGCTGCTCTCCGGGTGTGGGAAGCAGCCTTCCCCAGCTACTGATGAGCCGTCTTTGAGTACCGACGATTCAATTGATCTCTCAAAATTGGTAGGGCAGACCCCGCTCAGTCTTGCCGGGTTGGTGGAATTTTCCGCTTCCCAACAGTACTCTTCGCTGGACAGTATCTACAACCGTCCCCCGGATGATCTGGCCGGGAACTATGTTGTGCAACTCAACAGAAGTAATGAGGTTGTCAATCTGGCTGAAGACGTGACTGCCTTTGTGCAGGAGAGAAATATTCTTGCTGCAGGATTCAGGAATGGCGTTGTGCGCATGTATGGCGGAGGCTGTGCTGCGGTGCAGGCTGCATCCAAGCCGGTAAATTCAGTATCCTGGTTTCCTGATTCCCCGCTCGTTGCAGTTGCTTCCGGTGACAATAAATTTGTAGAAGTATTCAATGTTAAAGAGTGTTCAAGGGTGCGTGTACATGAAGTCAACAGCACCGTGGATGTCTTTGCCCTTTCTCCCAGAGGGAGCTGGCTGGCTCTGGTGGATGAAGCCCGCAGGCTATGGGTTGGCCCGGCGAATGGAAATCTGCGTAATATTGACCGTTTTTCCTACAAACCCCTCTCCCTTACTTTTTCCAATGAAGAAGGAATTCTCATGGGTGTCGATGCCACCGGCAAGATGGTCATGTGGAGTCCTCTAAAATTAACCCGTATTTTTGACCAGAAGATCAAAGGTGGGCCGTTTAAGTCAGTGCAGGCCGAAGGGTCTCTGTTGAATGTAATCACTGAGAAGGGCGATAAATTCCAGTGGGATGTAAGTAAGCGGCTAAAGTCTCCCTACCATGAACGCGACAAGGGTTTCATCCTAAGAAATGGTGTTCTGGTCTACCGTTCACCACGAAAGATTTTTTCCAAAAAGGTCCAGTTCAAGCCTGTTTCATTTATTGTAGACCGTTCTCCTTCCGGTAAGGTTTACCGGGTAAAGGATGTTGACGGCGGTGTGCGCTATTATTCTTCGCTCAGCGGTGCAGCTTTAAAGGGAGAGCAGGATTTTGCAGACTGGAAAAATGTGAAACTGGGTCGTGATTACAGTTTCTCAGAGCGCGGCAGGGAGTTTTCTTTGGCTGTGCCCATTGCCCAGCGCGAATTTCAAAGGTTGTATTGCCGGTATATACCAAGTAAAGGGTATTACCTCTGGTGGGAGAAAGTGGCTCGCCCGGACGATTATTTCAAATCGCGGGGAATGCTGCCCCGGCGTGAGGGTATCGCTGCCGCATCCCCTCTTGAGTGGGAACCGCTGGAGTCCAAGAAAAATGACATCAGGGACTGATCCCCGATATATGTTAACAATAAGTAGAGGAAATTATGCAGAAAAGAAGAATTCGTATTGCCGATCTTAAAAAAGATCAGCGTGGTTTCAGCCTTATTGAGTTAATGATTGTTATCGTTATCCTCGGCCTGTTGGCTTCAATGCTGGTTCCCAAAATCATGGACCGTCCTAACGAAGCAAGGGTAACCAAGGCCAAGATGGATATGAAAGCTCTTGATTCCGCTTTGAAGCTTTACAAGCTTGATACCGGACGCTACCCGACCACTGAGCAGGGACTGCAGGCGCTGATTACCAAGCCGGAGACCCGTCCCGTGCCCCGCAATTACCGCAAAGGCGGCTATCTTGATTCCGCTTCCGCTCCTGTTGATCCCTGGGGTTACGACTACATCTACAGAAGTCCCGGTGAAGACGGACGTCCTTATGAACTGATCTCCCTTGGTGCCGACGGCATGGAAGGCGGCGAAGATTACGACGCCGATATCAAGAGCTGGGAATAATACCTGTAATATCTATGAATATGCATGCTGCCCGCCGTTCTTCCGGCGGACTGACCTTCATAGAACTCTTAATAGTTCTATTCATTGTGGGCATGGGCTGGTTTACGCTCGTGCCCAATCTTGATCTTGCCGGAGACCGTGGAGATGACACCCTGAGCATGGTGAACGCGTTTCTTTACGAGGCAAGGACCGAAGCAGTCGAAACGGACTTACGGCAGGATGTAATAGTGGATTTTTCAAAGGGTAAAATCTTCTGGAACGATGAAGAAATCTCTCTGCCGTCACGGATTGTCAACGGACATTTTAATGAATCTCCGGTTGATGAAGGGGAAGCCACATTCTATATTTATCCTGAAGGGTTCAGTGATGAAGTCCGTTTGGTCTTCGGAGATGGGATGACTATTGTGCTGGATCCGCTGGATGTCCGGTTCAGGGAGGTGTAGCATGCCTGATAAAAACGGTTTTTCCCTGATCGAGATCATTGTGGCGCTGACTATTGCAGCGACCCTTTCAATCAGCTTTCTCGGTGTGCAGCGCCAAAGTGCGCTTATGGCCCAGTCTTCCAAGGATTCATGGGATGTGCTTAATCTGTCGCAGGATATACTCGCCCATAAATACCCGGCGAATGTCAATTTGGTCTCTTCGGGATGGATCCCGTGGCCCGGTCCGCCTGCAGGAAGTTTCAAAATGAATCTGGAGACTCTTTCCACAGTCGGCATCGGTGCATACACTCTGGAGACCCGCTGCGAGAACTACACCCTCGAGTGGAAAATTTACCGGGTTTCACGCAAAAAGAAGAATAAATTTTAATGATTGGTTCTCCCAGAAATTACCCCCCTGCAGATCGTCAGGCAGGTTTTTCACTTATAGAATTACTCATCGGACTGGTCCTTTCGGGGCTGCTGATGAGTATGGTTGCTATGGTTCTGGGGCAGTCGGTCACCAACAACGAAGTCGTTCGTTCCAGTGCCGGTCTTTCTTCGCAGATGTTTACCCTGCGCCGTATCCTGCATCGTGATCTGCAAAATATTGTTATCAACAAGCCGGTCAGCGTAGAAAAAGGCGGATTTAGTTTTGGATCAAGCCATTGTATTCTGAAGGAAGGTATCGGAGCAGTCAGTATTTTTTGGGATTTTTCATCAAATATGATCCGTCGTACAGAAAGATCGGACTCTCTGGGGTATGGGAATTCCTATATGCTCATGCGTGGGCTTAAATCGTGGGCGATTGAGTTTCTAGGGGCTAATAATGTCTGGATTTCCCGATCGCAGCAGGCAAATAAGGCTGTGAGGGGAAAATCTGGGGTTAAGGCCATCCGGCTCAAGCTTCGGTTTGATGACGGGCAGGATGTAACGATTGTCGAGAGGATTCCATATGTCATGGAATAATAACGACAAAAATTCACGGGGAGTCGTGCTGGTCATTGTACTGGTCCTGTTTATGGCTCTTTCCAGCCTGACCCTGATGACCATTGAGGTCAGCTCTCGCGGAGCTGTTGAAGCCAGCAGGGTCCGCAGTGAGTATGAGGCCGGTTTTATGGCCGAAGAAGCTCTCTACGTGGTTTATGACCTGCTGAAGGACGACGAAACTCCCTTTTCGGATACACCGCGTGAAGAATGGGCGGAAGCATGGCAGGACGGTGGGCTTTCCATCGAGATTTATCCCTGTAATTCCAAGATTAATGTCAACAGCATAGTAAGTTCTCAGGACCAGAAGAGGGGGCTTGAAATTTTAGGTGATATCCTGCCCAAGGGGGCTGATACACGTATGCTGGCCGGAAGTCTTGCTGTATGGGCCGGTGTGAATGTTAATTCAAAATTGAAACAGCTGGATACCTTCCATTACGCATCCCAGATTCCTGCGTATTCGATGCGTGGTAAAAAATTCAAAACTCCGGAGGAAGTCCTCCTTGTGCGGGGCTGGAGTGGACTCGGCCGGGAGTGGATAGATAAGTATATCACTGTATGGGGAAGCGGTAAGATCAATATAAATTTTGCTCCCCCGGAAGTTCTGGTGGCTTATTTCCCGGAACTGGGCAACCACCTGCAGACAATTTTGCACTGGCGCCGGACCAGAGGGTTCAATGACATCAGCCAGCTGCTTTCCATTACCGGGATTGAGTCCGGTTCAAAGATTTATAAAAACATGACCAACGAACTCACGGTCAAATCAGACTTTTTCGAAGCCAGAGTTAAGGCCACTGTCGGTGGGTGTACGGTTGAAAAAAGGTATATTATAGAACGGAAAAGCACCTTTGAGGTTGGCGAATCCGAACTGGTGTATCAGAATAACTTTTCGGTGACTTTTACAGATGATGATGAATAATTTGTAAAAATGGACAAACTGACTGCTAACAGGTATAGGAAAAAGCCATAGATGGCCTTAAATAAAAAGACAGTATATATTCTTTCATTCAAGGGAAATGAGCACCAGTGGATGATGTTTGACGGCAACGGACTTACCGAATCGGAGGGTCCGGCTGAAAAGAACAGACATCCGGTGGTTGCCCTTTTGCCTGATTCCCTTTTCTTTTTTTTCAAACCTCGCGGGGCCATTAAATCCCGCCATGCCAAATCCGCAACCTTGATGCAGATGAACTATTCTTTTCCGTCACAGGAAGGTAGTGATTTCAAAGTGCTGCGTCCTTCCGGAGGGGCCGTGCTCGGTTATACCGGTCATGAGTTGCTGGACCGTTTTCTTGACCGCCATCGTGAAGTCCTTGCCAAAGCGACCGTGCTGACTACCGAGTTTGCCGTTTGCTGGCGCGCGGCTGTCGCCGAGGGGCTTACTGTCTGGAATTGGTTCGGGCAGGGGATGCGCATACTCGCCAGCGGGGAAGAGCTTACCTACTTCCGTGGAAATGGAGACGAATTCAGCAGCAGGTTTGAACGACTCGGACTTGATGGTGAGCCGGAACAGGTGGATCTGGATAAAGCCTGTGCCGTGTTCTTCAAGAAGAAAATCCGTTGGGCTAGACTTAATCTGGTAAGTGGTTTGCGTTCCGGATCGGATAAGACTGTCACCATTGAGTATAAGCCTTTTGCTGTTGCTGCTGTGCTGGTCACCCTGATCGGTCTGCTTTTTATTACCGGACAGTATCATCGCTGGCAGCAGAGTCAGGAACAGGCAACTGTCTGGCGCGGAAAACTCAAAGAAGTATACACCCGAGCACTGGGACCCAATCCCGGATCGGATCCTTACGGTAAAATTTTATATAAGCTGGATCAACTCAAAAGCGGTGGTAACAGCGGTGGTATCGATGTTCTCGGCCTGCTGGCGGTAATTAGTGAGAGTGCTCCGGTTGGCATTGAGATTGAAGGTTTTTCACTTGGTGGGGATTCCGGTAATATCCGGGGTAGAATAAGTAACTATGAAGAGCTTGATGCCATGATGGAAAAGCTGGCCTTAAACAGTGAATTCAACTTTGTTCTGGAGCAGGCCACCAACATTGATGGCGGCGTCAGTATCAGTCTGCGTGCGGAGTACAACCGCTAATGTTAGGTAATGCAATGGATCTGGAAAGATTTTACATCTGGCAGGACTGGCCTGCTGATAAGCAGAAACTTTTTTTCTCTGCTTTGGTTGCGGGATGGGCATTGATTCTGTTTTTGATTTGGTCCGGGTTTGCCGATTCGCAATACAAAGCTGACCGGATTATGCTTTCCAGCAAACAGAAATACGCCAAAGTTGTTCCGCTGGTGGAAGAGCTGAGAAGTGGTGAAGCTTCCCGCGGTGCATTGGTGGACCGTGAACCCATGACTGCCGCGCAGCAGGTTATCCGTGATCTTGGTCTGGATAGCAGGCTCAGTTCTTTGCGTCCTTTGCAGTCCGGGGGAGATTCCGGTCAGGGTGTACAGGTGCTTCTCGAGTCCCTGAATCTGCCGGAACTTGTTGCCTTGTTGCGTGATTTTAAAGTCCGGGGCGGATTGAAGGTTACAAATTTCAATATTAACCACAGGCTGGACTCCCCTGAGTTGGCTGATGTGCAGATCATTCTTTTCAGGTAGGTCAGCCGGATGAAGTTTATCCCTAAAATTTCCTTCAAATTTTCTTTCTCGATTAAGAAGCTGTTCAAGAATTTTTTCATTTTCTTGGCCGGCCTGATTCTCGGGGCCTTTTTGTTCATGCCTTGGGAAGTCGCATGGCATCAGGCATTTAAGCTTGCCGATGCTAAAATATCCAAGGCTACTATTACTTGGGGAGATTTTGTAAGTGCCGGGCCGTTTTCATTTGAAGTGACTAACGTTCATGTAAAAACCGGGAAGGGGCTTACTGTAACCGTGCCCCAGCTCGGTATGTCGCTTGGCTTTTCTCCGCTTTTGGAAGTACGGGTTAAGTCCGGTCCTACTCTGACCGCGCGTTTGTTTCAGACTAAATCCCTGACCCTTGGCGGTGGAGTTGATCTTGCCAAATTGGTGCAGATGGAAGGACTGGGCGGTAAAGTGCGCATCACTGCAGACGTTGGTTTTCCTAAATGGGGCGCGCCGCCTCGTACCGGAAGTCTTGTCGTGCGTTCCGACATGGTTGAAATTCCCGGTGGCATGGCTGCCGAGGATGTCAACGTGAATGCTGTGCTGGCCGGAAAACAATTCCAGCTTAACTCATTCAGTTGCGGACAGCCTATCCCGGTAACAGCCAAAGGAAGTGCTACTCTCGATTGGAAACGGCTTTCCAACTCGCAGTATAATATCAGTGGTACAACAACTTTCGGTGAAACTGAGCGGCAGTTTTCCAAGTCCGGTACACTTAGTAAGTTCATTAATTTCTAATTTTACAACGTGCCTTTGAGGACGTGTTCGGTTATCCTGAATTTCAGGATTAACCGTAATTCTTTGCGTGGGTGAAAAAGCAGATGATTTCCAACAATATTCTTTCTTTTGCCAAATCCGTACTTTGTGAAGTACTCCAGCCCGGCTGTATCTGCGTTGATGCTACAGTTGGTAACGGGTACGATACAGTTTTCCTTTCTGAGAAAGCCGGAGCTTCCGGTCATGTCTTCGGTTTTGATATTCAGGAAGATGCGGTTAAGCAGACCGAGCAGCGGCTGAACGAAGAGTGCCGTCCTGAAAACTGGACCATCTTTCATTCCGGGCACGAAGATATGCTTGAGCTTATCCCTGCGGAATTTCATGGCCGGGTCAATGTCGTCATGTTTAATCTCGGATTCCTGCCAGGGAGTGACAAGACTGTTATTACCAAGTCGGATACCACCCTCAGGGCAATCAAGGCATCTCTCGAAGTTCTCGCTAAAGGTGGTATGCTTTGCATTGCAATCTATGCCGGACATCCCGGCGGAGACGAAGAAGATGTTGCTGTGCGCGAATACTGTAATGCACTTGATTACCACTCCTACCGAGTAATCCAGAGTGAAATGATCAACAAGCCCGGCCACCCCATCAGAATGCTTTTTGTAAGTAAGCTCTAATTCAATCTGTTTATATACTGCAGACTTCAAGCCTGTTCGACGTTTTTCACGTTGAACAGGTTTTTTTGTTATTATTTTTAATCAAAGTTGTCATTTTTGGACAGGCAGGTACTTCATAGTTGATCTATGAAAAGTATGCGCTTGTCCGGGGTATTTTGTACCGATTTAGTGGGTAAAAAAGTACCTTAAATCAAAATACTGCTATTATATATTTAGCAATTTAAATTATTTTACATAAAATAAATTTTGTTAACAAAAATGTTTCAAGTGCTATAAGTTATTTAAATAATGTGAGTAAAATGCCTTATACAACAACCGTTGAAGGATAATTAGCTATTGTTGCTGTTATAAATTTACAATTTTGCAAATAGCAAATCCCATTTGGCTTGAAATAGAATAATAATTCTACTATTTATACCGAAAACAGTAAAAAATGAGGTATTAACAATGGGAAGTTGGTCAAAATCAAATGATGTTTTAGGGGCCGTGAATAGAGGGAATGCAATTGAATCTGGATTATGTACCCTGTGCAGAGCCGACTGTCAGGGTAAGTGTGAGACATGGTTGTCATCTGTCAGGGGTAGGGAAATGCTTTACCCGCGTGATTTCGGTCTTGTTACAGCAGGAAGCGGAAACACAACCCATGTAGGGGTTTCCTACAACTCCATGCGTATTCAGGGAAACAGCTATGGTGCTTCCGGTGCTCCCGGAGCCAATGGCGATTTCCTTTTCACAGATGTAAGTCTTGAAACAGCATTCGGTGCTGAAGAAAAGACAAAATGCAGGGTCCCGTTTATGACCGGCGCACTCGGCTCAACTTTTATTGCTGCTAAATACTGGGATTCCTTTTCCGTAGGCTGTGCTCTTGTGGGTGCTCCCATTGTTGTGGGTGAGAATGTTGTCGGTGTTGACCGCAAGTCAGAGATCAGTAATGGAAAAATCAGCAGTGCCCCCGAACTGGACCGCAGAATTGATACCTACATGCGCTATTACGACGGATACGGCGCAATCATTGTCCAGCTTAACGTTGAAGATACACGTAACGGCGTTGCTGAATATGTTGCTGACAAATATGGCGATAAAGTCATTATCGAATTGAAGTGGGGTCAGGGAGCCAAGAACATCGGTGGTGAAATTGAAGTAACCAGCCTCGATTACGCTCTTTTTCTTAAAAAGCGCGGTTACCTTGTAGACCCTGATCCTGAAAAACCGGAAGTGCAGGAAGGGTTCAAGCGCGGTGCTATCCACAGCTTTGCCCGTCATAGCCGCCTTGGTTATACCGATCTCAATTCCTATGAACAGGTTCGTGAAGATTTCATGGGTTCCGTCGCTTATCTGCGCGGCCTCGGTTTCAAGCGTATTTCCCTCAAAACAGGATCTTACGGTATGGAAGCACTGGCTATGGCTATCAAGTTTGCCAGTGAAGCAAAGTTAGATCTGCTGACCATTGACGGTTCCGGAGGCGGAACCGGTATGTCTCCTTGGAATATGATGGAATCATGGGGCGTACCTTCAATTCTGCTGCATGCTAAAGCTTACGAATACGCTGCTCGACTTGCTGCCAAAGGGGAAAAGGTTGTCGATCTTTCTTTTGCCGGTGGTTTTGCCAAGGGCAGCAATATCTTTAAGGCTCTTGCTATCGGTGCTCCTTATGCAAAGATGATTTGTATGGGCAGGGCCATGATGATTCCCGGATTCCTCGGGTCCAACATTGAAGGTGTACTTTACCCCGAACGTCGCGATGCTGTCTGTGGCAACTGGGATAAACTGCCTGCTTCCATCAAGAAGTACGGTGCTACAGCTGAAGAAATTTTTGCCTGTTATGCTGATGTTGAGGCTAAGGTTGGCAAAGATGAGATGAAGAATATCCCTCTGGGGGCAGTTGGTATCTGGTGTCTGGTTGATAAGCTCAGTGCCGGTTTACAGCAGCTTCTGGCCGGGGTTCGCAAATTTGAACTCGGTTCCATTTCCCGAGATGATATTGCTTCCGGAAACCGGGAAACCGAGCAGGAGACCGGCATTAAGTTCATCACCGATATCATGGATGAAACAGCTAAGAAAATTATCGATATGTAGTATTAGCGGATGCTTTTGAAGTCTTTCATGGCGGAAGAAAGCTTTATCTGCACATAATAAAACGGACCTGAATTTTCAGGTCCGTTTTTGTTTTTCGGGTCTGTGGCCGATCATGCTGTCTCTGATGGCGGACGTGGCTGGAGTGTACTAAAAGAATGCTTTTACGACTTCAACGACGCGCTGTGCATCTTCTTCATCCATGTGCGGTCCCATGGGCAGGGAAAGCACTTCGCTGTGGATCCTTTCACTGATGGGCAGTGAAACGGTAGCCATTTCTTCGTATGCTCCCTGCTTGTGCGGGGGGACGGGATAGTGGATGGATGCTTCAATCTTGTTTTCAGCGAGATGCTTGATCAGTCCGTCGCGGTCCTTGCAGCGCACTACGAAGAGATGCCAGACGGATTGGATGTCTTCGCCGATTACCGGGAGCACCAGCGGGGTGTCTTTCAGTCCCTCAAGGTATATGCTTGCAATGGTTTTGCGGGTCCAGTTCCAGTTATCGAGTTTGTCGAGCTTGACGCGCAGGAAAGCGGCTTGCATTTCATCAAGCCTGCTGTTGAATCCTTTGCATTCGTGGACATATTTTTCAGTTGAGCCGTAGTTGGCAAGTTTACGCACGCGTTCGGCAATTTTATCATCCATGGTGGTCACGGCTCCGCCGTCACCGAAGGCTCCGAGGTTTTTGCCGGGGTAGAAGCTGAAAGCCGCTGCATGGCCAAGTGTACCGGACATGCGGCCTTTGTAAACCGCCCCGTGGGCCTGTGCCGCGTCTGTGACTACGAAAAGACCGTGTTCTTCAGCAAAGGCCATGATCGGGTCCATGTCTGAAGGCTGTCCGTAGAGATGAACGGGGATGATGGCTTTGGTGGCCGGGGTCAGCGCAGCTTCGAGCTTAGCCGGGTCCATGTTGTAGGTGGCTTCCACTGGTTCTACCGGGATGATGTTCGCTCCGGTACGGGTTACTGCCAGCCAGGTGGCGATAAAGGTGTTGGAAGGAACCAGCACGTCATCACCGGGACCGACTCCGGCGGCACGCAGGACAAGTTCAATGGCTTCCAGTCCGTTACCGCAGCCGATGCAGTGCTTTGCTCCGGTGTAGAGGGCGAATTCTTTTTCAAAAGCTTCCACCTCGTCGCCGTGAATGAACCATCCTGATTCAAGAACTCGTTTTGCCGCTGCGTCCATTTTGGGGGCCAGTGCCTGGTAAGTCCAGCCTACATCGAGAAATTTAATCTGCTTCATTTTCTTTAACCGCCTTTATGAATTCATCATAGCTGTAGTAATAGTCACTCGGATCATAATATTCCGAGGCCAGCACCAGACATACGGAACCGGAAGAGAAGTTTTCAAGTTCACGCCAGGTCATGGTCGGGATATACAGCCCGTAGTAAGACCGGTTCAGGGAAAACTTGGTCTTGGTTTTGCCGTCGTCCAGAACCACGTCAAAGCTGCCTGAAGCAGCAATAATATACTGCCTGAGCTTTTTATGGGCGTGACCTCCACGGGTCTCTCCGCCGGGAACGTCATATAGATAGTACACCCTTTTGATATCAAAAGGAATATGGCGACTGTTTTCTATAAAAGTAAGGTTGCCCCTGTTATCCAGAATTTTGGGCAGTTCGATAATTTGCGGTTTGTCTTCTTTGATCATTTTCTGTCCTTCATTTCCAGTTCGACCAGACGGATATATTTTTGAAATGTATAGAAAAAACCATGCAGGGCGACGATGAACCCGGCCCGTCCGTCACGGAATCCTGCCTTGAGTATATATTGTTTGAAAAATTTGCCAAACCCGTGCCCCAGAGCAGAACCCAGAGAGCTTCTTTTGCCCCGGGAATAGAGGGCTTCTGCGGCATCCTGAGTGTAGCTGTTGATCTTATCCAGATGTTGGAAAAAGTTTTCGTAGGGGTAATGGATGATATCTCCGGTGATTTCACCGGATTTGTTTTTAGGGCGCAGTTCCTCGTGGGGCCTGATGCCGCCGATGGTGATGCCGTCCCTTTTGTAAACACGGAAAAGTTTGTCGGGATACCAGCCGCTGTGCATGATGAAGCGGTCCAGATACCATGAACGGCGCGGGCAATAGTAGCCGTCCACGTCGTCGGGATTCTGTAATTTTGCGGTGATGGATTCGCGCAGTTCAGGGGAGATGATTTCGTCCTGATCGATAGTAACAACCCATGGAGTAGTAATCTGGGTCAATGCAAATTTGTGCTGCTCAATGGCCCCGTTCCAGTCGTTATGTACGATGCGGGCATTGTGTTTTTTTCCGATCTCTCGGGTGGAGTCCGTAGAACCGGAATCGATAAGCAGGATTTCGTCGCAGAAAGAAAGGCTTTGCAGACATTCATCAAGCAGCCTTTCGCCGTTATATGTGAGTACCAGTCCGGTAATTTTATTCATCAGCGGATTGTAGGCAGGCCCACGGCCCTAGTCAAGAAAGTTAAGAATAGTTGATGCGCTAGGCGCCTATGTCATCTTCGGTTCGATGGCGTGGGCGATCTGGAAGGCTCTGTTGGCTTTTACCCGTCCGGGCGAGCCGAGATATTTGAGGACTCCGCCTACTTCACATTCGAGCATGTCTTCTTCGTCGGTATCCAGCAGGAGCAAGTCGCCTTCTTCGAGGTTGAGCAGCTGGCGGCCTGTGATTTTGGTCTGGCCCAGGCGGACCAGCAGTTCAACCGGAGTTTCGAGGAGCCTTTCCTTGAAACGGCTGACCCAGACATGGTCGATTTCCAGACGTTCGGACTGGAAGGAAGCATGCAGCTTGGAACGGATCGGTTCCAGCGTGGAGTAGGGCAGGCAGACAATGAGTGAACCGATGGCGTTTTCAAGTTCAACTTCAAAGGTGATGACTACAACAACGTCCGAAGGCGGTACAATGGCCGCAAACTGGGGGTTAACCTCAGAGCGGACGAGTTCAAGGTGAACTTCGTGTACCGGACGCCATGAGTCTTCGAGGTTGGAGAGGGCGATTTTTACAACCCGGTCTACGATGGCCTGTTCGATGGGTGTGAAATCACGACCCTCGACTTTGGGCTGGGAACCGGAGCCGCCGAAAAAGCTTTCTACCAGTGCGAATACCAGACGGGAGTCGACAACGAGGATGGCGTTACCGCGCAGCGGGTCCATCTTGAAAATCGAAAGGGAGGTCGGCACGGGCAGGGAACGCATGAAATCCCCGAATTTGGACATATCGATGGAAATGGGGTTGATGTCCACTCGTTTACGCATGGTGTTGGCGAGGTTGTTGGTCGCCAGACGTGCGAAACGGTCGTTAACGATTTCGAGAACGGGCATACGACCGCGAATAATGCGGTCCTGATTTGCAAGGTCAAAGGAGACAACACCGGAATCATCATCCGGTATGTCCTGCTCCGCTTCAACCTCTCCGCCGGAAAGGCCCCTTAATAGAGCATCGACCTCATCCTGCTGCAGAATTTTACTCATGCTGGTTCAACCCGTATCAGTTATCGTTTATGTGGCCCATCAATAGACTACAATTATCCATTTTTGCGTACAAAGTAAACGCGTAAGCCATACGCGTACTGTCTGTATCGGTGAAAAAAATAAATTTCTTTAGCGGGATGAATATTGTCGGCGCACACTGCGAAGTTCTATTAAAAGTTTTTGGGATTCTTAAAACCTTTTTACAAAAAGGGCTTAAGCCCCCGGAGGGACCGTCGGTAGACCCGCCGGAGGCAAAATCAATCCATTCTTAAAACGGCGTAGCGCATCAACTGGATTACACTTTAATATGCCAAGGTTCAAAGCGCACACCGAGCATGTTGTTTTCGGGATAGCGCAGTTGCAGATATCCGTGCTCGCGCAGCTTGGTGCAAGTCTTTGTCTTGGCAAAACTTGCGCTGAAATTTGCTGCACCGAGCCCTTTTTCGCCAACATCGAAATCACCGATGCCATGATAGGAATAGCCCGGAGGGGCCAGTGATCTTGAGGCCAGAGAGAGGTTTCCTCCATTGGCTTCAGCCTTGGAAAGAAAAAGTATGAATTGCTTGGGAATTCCACGTACGCCGGAAGTAAGGTATACTTTCTTGCCCAGCTCTTTTCTGATTTCGAGGTATTTTTTGTACGGATCACCACGGTAAAGAAAGTTCCCGGTCCGGGGAACTTTAACAAGTTCTTTTCTGGTTATGGACGCGGTCAGCTTTGTTTCCGGTTTTTCACCGTAAAATCCGTATTCATGGGCATCGAAGTGGAAAATACGGTCCAGAAATTCGATTTCCTGCTTGGTAAACCTGCCGACGGAAGAATAGCTGCGTCCGAAATGCAGAGCATCATCAAAGCTGAGTACGCAGAAGTTTCCGAATCCGACGGTGCGCTGCACCCGGCGCAATCTGACAAGAGAAGATTTAAGTAACGTCTGTTCTGTTTTATTCAAGATGATGTCACCGTGCTGCGCTTTGTCGAAATTAGCCATACGGTGCAGGTAGTCCTTGAGGTCCTTTTCTTCTACAGCGCGTGCGGCCTCCTGAGCATGTACAAGTCCTGAAATACCGCACAGGTACATACCGGCTGAGACTTGGCAGATGGATTTCAGGAAAGCTCTTCTATTCATATATTTTTGGTGGTCTTGGTTATTCTGATTGATACGTTTGTATATAAAACAGAATTTGAGTTGTGAAAAGGGAGAGGGTTGTAGTGTCCGGATATTTTGATTGGAGTACTGTAAAGTATTTGATTTGCTTTTTAGATAGCTTGAATTGTGTTTGGATTTTATATAGATGATTGTGAAGCGTGAAGGCTGGTTGAGGTTTTGTTTTAAAATATGGTGCAAAAGATGACGTGGTTAACGCAAAATAGTTTGCGTTGACAATGTTCCCTGACGTTCTGAACTTCAGGGGCAAGGAGGTCTTGTGTCTATTAGTGCCAAGAATAAGATTGTTTTCAGTGTCTTCGCGTTTTTTGCGGTTGTTATCATCGTAATGACCGGATTTTCCTACCAGAGTTTTAGCTCATCATCCCACAAAGCAGAGCTTGCAAAGCTTGATACTGTCGCCCGGGCAGTCGGCAAAGCTGTTGCTGAAAAAACCGATATTTATTTCAATAATCTAGAACTTGCCGCAAGGATGTTCAACGGTTCCCCGAACATGTCTGATGAAGATTTGTTCGCCTATCGCATTGATCTGGCCAGACAGCTTAAAGCCCAGACCAAAACCGGGGAATCCTATTTCTGTTTTGCCGACGGCAGCACCTATACTGGTGGCCGGGGCGGGATCATTCCTAATTTCAAAGAGAAAGCAAAGCAGCGTGAGTGGTATAAACGTCTTTTCGGCGGGGAAAAGAGAATCATGACCACTCCCTATACTTCCTCTATCGGCGCAATCGTCATGGCTGCGGGTGTTCCTGTTATGAAAAATGGTCGGGTAGAAGCCACCCTCTGTGTCAATCTGGGGCTGACAGATATTACCGAGTTCGCAAACAGAGTTTTGAACCATCAAAACATTTTCCTGACCCGTGCGGATGGCTACATCATGGCTAACCGGGACAAGGAGCTTATTGGCAAGAGCCTTTGGGAAAGTATTCCTGAGCTTGAGAAATTCAGTAATCAGACCTCAAACGGCAGGGTTGAGTTCCTGCTCGATGGAAAAAAATATGCCGGTAGTCTCTATATCATTAAGGGCTTGAATTGGAAGGTCTGGACCTATGAAGAGCTGGCTGTCATGAATCAGGATTCCATCGCTAACTTGAAGCAAAATGGCATTGTGGCCGTGATTGCGCTTGTTCTGGCTGCTGTAATGCTTAATTTTCTTGCTTCTACGCTTATTTTCAAGCCGCTGGGTAAGGGGGTTGAGTTCGCTGCGGCTGTTGCTGAAGGTGATCTTGATAAGACGCTTGATGTGCAGCGTAATGATGAGGTTGGCGTGTTGGCTGAAGCCTTGCGCACCATGGTCGGTAAGCTTAAAGAAATGATCCGCGATACTGAGGATAAAAGCAGGCTTGCCGAGGAAGAGGCCGGGCGTGCGCGTGCCGCAATGGCCGAGGCTGAAGAAGCCCGTGAGCGGGCTGACCGGGCAACCAGGGAAGGGATACTACAGGCGGCATCGCAGATTGAAGATGTGGTCGACCGCATTGCATCCGGTACTGAGGAGCTGGCTGCACAGGCTGACGAAATTAATAATTCCACAGATATTCAGCGGGAACGCATGACCGAAACGGCAACCAGCATGGAGCAGATGAATGCTTCTGTTCTTGAGGTTGCCCGTAATTCCGGTGAAGCGGCTTCCAATGCTGTGAGTACGCAGGAAGCTGCGGATAACGGTACTGATCTGGTTAACCGGGTAATTGAATCCGTAGGCATGGTTCAGCAGCAGACACAGACCATGAAACAGGATCTGACCTCCCTTGGTGATCAGGCTGACAGCATTGGTGCGATTATGGACGTGATCAACGATATTGCCGACCAGACCAACCTGCTGGCACTCAACGCAGCTATCGAGGCTGCCCGTGCCGGGGAAGCCGGACGCGGATTTGCCGTGGTTGCAGATGAAGTCCGCAAACTGGCCGAGAAGACTATCGGGGCTACGCAGCAAGTGGGGGAGAGTATCTCTGCTATTCAGGTCGCAGCTCGCAAGAGCATCCAGTCCATGGATAATGCCGCAGAGACTGTTGATGAAAGTACTGAACTGGCTGCAAGTTCCGGTGAAGTTTTAGAGAGCATCTTGAGTTATGCCCGGGAAAATGCGGAGCAGATTCAATCCATTGCAACTGCGGCTGAAGAACAATCCGCCGCCTCGGAAGAGATTAATCAGGCCGTAGATGAGGTTTCCAGAATTTCGAGTGAAACTTCGGAAAGCATGGCCCAGTCTGCGGTAGCCATTGATGAACTGGCGGAAATGACCAGTGAGTTGAGTAAAATTGTGGACCGGCTGAAGCAGTCTTAATGAGGCTGAAATAGAAAAAAACAAGCGTGGTAAACCTTTCGGTCTACCACGCTTTTTTTACGGAAAATTTAATTGAAAACTCTATTTGCCGCGCTTGGTCCAGAGTTTCATTTCCTTCATCTTTTTACGGCGTTCACGCTGCAGGGATTTGCAGACGAGAGGAGTCTTTTTCTTGAGACCGTATTTTTCGCGGTATTCATCAGGGGTCAGACCGTGGGAAGCAAGGTGCTTCTTGGTTATGATCTTAAAGGATTTTCCGCATTCACAGCAGACAATGGATTTTTCCTTGATGGATTTTTTAGGCTCGCATGCAGGAGCTTCTTCCTGCGCGGGGAGGGCATTTTCAGCAATAGCTTGAATGCCTGCAGACAGTTTGCGGACCATGGAAGTCATCTCTTCTTCACTCATGGTTCTTACACTTGCCTGTGCTTTGACTATCTCCAAAGCTTCTTTCAGATAATCTTCCACTTGAAATCTCCTTTCGGAATTATTTATTCACTAATGCGTCGTTGGAAAAAATAGGGATAAAGTAGATTGTAGTAACTGTCAAATAAATGAGATGTGATTTTGCACATATTTTGGCTGAAATATAAATTGTGCATGACTGTAAGTGTGTTTTTTACATGCTATTTTCCTTTTTACAGTGAGAAAGTGTGTTTAAAACATATAAATTTCGGAAAAAGCAATAAATACCGAATCATATTTCGTAAAGCATAGTTTTATTAATAGGTATAAATGTATTACGTAGTTATAGTGCTTGGAGATTGCCTGTTTTTGAAAAAATGGTGATTTGCGGTCTGGGCCTGTGGGGTGTATTTCCTGTACTCATCTTAATAAAAATTATGGTCCAGTCTGGAGTGCTGTTACTAATTTACAGTGCTCTGCTGCCGGGGGAGTTCTCTGTAGTTTTGCTGAAAACACGTGCCGTTTCCTTTATCATTCTACTTGCGTCCCTGTTTTGTTCCGGGTGTATCTGGGGGACTGTCGCCGTGGTCGGTGTGGCTGTTCTGGGCGCAAATGTAAATGAATATCAGGAAGGGCAGAAGCCCCGTAATGCCACCCAGGCTCTTGATGAGCATCTAGAGGATCAGCAGAAAATTGATGCTGCGATTTCCGAAAGTGACAAGTACGCCCCCGAACCTGTCGACACTGAAGAGATTATCAATACCTATTCCGATCCTGTTACAGATAATTAATCACCATACGTAGGTATTGCTGTCCTGTTTTTATAATACGTCTTTAATTATTTGGCTTGCCTTTATCTTTACGCGAAGTGTATCTTCACCCTTATTCTACTTCAATCAGTTTTAAAAGGGGGCAGCATGTCCGAGCCATTTAAGAATACCGTTCTTGTCGTTGAAAACAGCAACACTCAGGCAAGAATTATTACTGAGCATATAGAATCCATTACACCTTTTGACACCATAGTCGTTAATTCCATGGATGAGCTGGAAGAAAAGCTTGCTGATAATGGTAATGATGTTTTTATCTCGGTCCTGAATCTGAATATCAAAGGTGCTCCGGATGGTGAGGCCGTGGATTACGTGCTGTCCCGCAGGATTCCGTGTATCGTTTTGACTTCTACTTTTGATGAAGACATCCGCAATCGTTTTATTGAAAAAAGTGTACTGGACTACTTTAATAAATCCAGCCGAGAAGACCTTGAGGAAATGGTCGACCTTATTAGACGCATTCACTCCAACCACGAGATCAAGGTCGTGGTTGCCGAAGACAACTCCACAGCGCGTAAGATTATGCAGAGCCTGTTGGAGCGGCTTAATTTTACGGTACTTCCGGGAAAAGACGGTGCTGAAGCCCTTGAACTGATCAAGGCTAATCCTGATGTGAAAATGCTGCTTACCGATTATGAAATGCCTAATCTGGACGGCTTTGAACTTGTTGGCGAGGTGCGTAAGACCCACAGCCGAGATCAGATGGCCATTCTGGGGGTTTCGGCCCATGATTCCGGGGCCATTACTGCAAAATTTCTTAAACGCGGGGCCAATGACTTTCTCAAGAAGCCTTTTGAAGTTGAAGAGTTCTCCTGGAGGGTTACCAACAACCTTAACGAGCTGGAGCGTGTTCGGTCCATCAAGGATGCATACAGCCGCGATCCCTTGACCGGATTCTCCAATATCAGCTTTTTTCTCGACAAAGGACGTGATCTTTTTGCTACCGCCAAAAAGCAGGGTAAGTCCCCAGTTGTGGCGGCTTTCAACATGGACAACATGTTGGACATCAATGCTGCATACGGGTGGGATGGTGGTTTTGCAGCCCTGAAAAAGGCTGCTTCGCTTCTCGATCAGCATTCGTTGGGCTGGGAACTCGTGGCGCGCAGTGACTACGGATTCTTCATCCTTTCCGACGACGTGGAAGCCCTGAAGCGTGATCTCGGAGCGGTAAAGGCCGCGCTTGCAAGTTCTGAAATTGTTTCCGGTTCCGACAGGTTCATGTCCAGTGCCTCTTTCACAATCAGCAATGGTGACGGCGAAACTTTTGATGCAGTAATGTCCAAGGCCGCTAAAGGATTGAAAAATATTCAGGACAAGGGTGTTAATTCTTTTAGCTTTGTTTAATTTGCCTTCGGAGTCCCTATCGGCAATCCCGCCGGGAGCCAGAGGCTCTTTTGCAAAAGGGGGGCTGGATTCTTCAAAAAACTGTTATCAGTTTGTTGATGCTTCGTTTTAAAGAGCGTTTCTAATAAAAAATCCCGTAATCTTAATTAAGATTACGGGATTTTTTATTAGGACTCTGAAATTATTTATTCGTTTTCGTTCCTGAATAGGTGAAAGCTTTCTTGTCCATGGTCCAGTATGTTCCTCGGTCTATGCCGAAGGCTTTTCCGCAGGGGCAGTGGACTTTGCCGTCTCGTTCTTCAGCGTTCCAGATTTTTTTGATCCGTTCCTTATGGCAACGGTGAACTTCTCCCTGCCCTATTTTATAATATTTCCAAAGCTTGCGTCTGCAATCAGAGCATTTAAGAACTAACATACTAATTAATTACGCAGGGTAGTGAGTAGACGCACTGGGTGTGTAAACACGCCAAGTGCACCGGAGATATCTGTAGCAACCAGATCAGCGGCACGGGCGGCTTTCATGGACATGCATTCAGCCCCGGAGATGATGATTCCGAGTGCTGCCTCTTTGAGCATGAGCATATCATTGCGTCCGTTTCCGATGCAGGCGCATTTCGCCGGGTCGAGTGTCTTCACATAATCAAGTTTGGCCTTGTCTTCAGGGCTGCCGTTGATGATGTGGATTGATACAGGCAGGTGGGACAGTTCATCTTCACATTGACCTAATGTATCGGCTGTAAGCACGTGAACCTGTACATCTCCGGCCAGCTCCATGATCAGTTTGCCCACTCCGGGAAGCAGGTTGCCGTCAAGTGCTATCGTTCCGTTGTAGTCCAGAATGAGATGTTCGATTTCGAGCTTGGCGAATCCCGGTATATCAAGATTGATCATGTGTTTTTCCTGCTCTTTTTGTCTCAGCAAACAGCGAAGCTTAATAAAAGGTTTAAGGACCCGGCAGGGTTCCCCTAAAGGGCCGCCGGCAGGCATCTTCTATAAACTGGCGTATCTTTCAATCTGCTTTTTGTATTCCAATACCCCTTTTACAATACCATCCGCAATATAAGAAAGATAGCGGTCTGTTTTCAGACGCTTGGCTTCGGTGCGGTTGGTGAGGTAGCCCAGCTCAATGAGTACGGAAGGCATCTTCGCCCCCATGAGGACATAGAACGGTGCTTCTCGCACACCCTGATCTTTGACCGACCACTTGCGTCGGATGCTTTTCAGGGAGCGGGTGTGGATGTTGTTAGCCAGATCTTTACTTTCTTTCATTTTGGAGTTGAGCATAAGATCGGTAAGAATTACCTGCAGATCACTGATCCTTTTGGCTGAGACCGCGTTTTCCCGGGCTGCTACACGGACTGCATTGCGGTTGCGTGCGAGGTTCAAAGTATAGGTTTCGATACCGTTGATCTTCGAGCTGCGGTGCGCGTTGCAATGGATCGAAATAAACATGTCAGCCTTCTTGATGTTGGCCATGGCGGTTCGTTCTTCAAGAGGGATAAATTTATCGGTGCTGCGGGTGTAAAGCACATTGAACCCGGCTTTTTTGAGCTTCGCAGCAAGTATTTTGGCAAAGCGCAGGTTGATATTTTTTTCTTTCAGCCCGTTGGCAGCCGCACCGGGATCTTTGCCTCCGTGACCGGGATCAAGCATAATGGTCTTGAAGGTCAGACCCAGCTGTTCGAGCAGTTCCCCGGCCATTTTTTTGCTGTTTGCCGGAGGAGTGTATTTCTGCGGCTTGGATCTTTTAGGCTTGGAATGGCGGACCGGACTTTTGTTTTCCACCACTTTACCTTCTTCCGGGGCCTGTACGTCGATGACCAGACGGAACGGGTTTTCCAAAGGAAATATTTTGTAATCCTGCATGGCGTTGAAATCGAGCACCACACGGGTGGTTCGCGGGTCACGCTGTGCGGAGCGGATATCCTTGAGGATACCGTCTTCCACATGGGTTGCCTTGTGGACCCCATTGCCGAGTACTGTGTTTTCAAGATCAACGTAGAGCCTGTGGGGACGGTTTACACTCTGATTCGGATTCAGGATCTGGTAGCGGTAGCGCACTTCTTCGTCGAGGTCCAAGACCACGCGGGTATACGTTTCACTGCTGGTGTAGCGAACTGAGAGGAGTTTTGCCCGGCTGGAGGAATTTTTGCTGCTTTCTTTTGAAACTTTTTGGGCCGGTATGATTGTGCCCGAGGGTTTCTTATGTTTTGTTTTTCCAGAAGCACCTTTGCGGTCCATGGAATCCAGCCGTGCGCGGGCCTTGGAGTACATATCTGATTTTGAGTAGCGGTGGACGATGGTCAGGTAATCGGAATAAGCTAAGTCTTTTTCATGCAGTTTGCGCAGTCTGATTTCAGCCCTGCGGTATATGCTGTCGTCAGCCCACTGGTGGGACGGAAAGTTTGAGATCATGCGCCCGTAGTAATCAACTGCGGTGCGAAAATCTTTTTTCATGCCGCTGCGGTTGCCCAGCTCTTCGTATGTGCGGCCAAGATAGTAGAGTGATTTCGGGGCGTATGAGCCACGTGTGGACCTTTTGAAAACATTGCGAAATTTTTTGCCGACCTTTTCCCATTCGGATCGGTACTGAGCTTTTTTATTGTTTTTGGAAAGAGCATGGAATTGTTTCCAGGCAATGGTGAAATCATCCTTGATGTTAGCCCCGAAAGCACTGGCGGGAATGACAGAAACAAGTAGTCCCGCAAGAAATAGAGCCATGATCAGGTTCGGAATAAAAAATTTGCGCATATTCTCAGATCGGTTTTATTTAAGTGTTTTGCCCAGTGTGATAGCAATAAAAATACAGGCAACTGTTCTAAAAAAAGTTTAGATGTTTTCTTTAATAAGCTTGCACGCCCGAAAAATCAACTCCAGACTGTTCATAATACTTTATCTGGTTTTGCCAAGTGCAAAAACCGGGTATATTTCCTTTTGCTGACTATGCCTCCGCAGCAGTGAATTTCATATATTTTCCTGCTGAAATTCTTCGGGCAGTCTGCTATATCAATGTACGATGACAGTACATGAAAGCTGGACTGACGGCCCTTTTTATGTAATTGGCATATGCATTGTTACGCGGAACTTAAACAAATTTACTTCACTCATTTGGAGATAGATAAATGGAAGCTCCCCAGAGAAATTTGGCTCTTGACCTTGTAAGGGTAACCGAGGCTGCCGCACTGGCTTCCGCCAGATGGCTTGGCCGGGGTGATAAAAACGCCGGTGACCAGGCTGCTGTCGATGCCATGCGTCTGAGTTTCAACAGTCTTGAAATCAGCGGAACTGTTGTTATCGGTGAAGGCGAAAAAGACCACGCCCCCATGCTCTACAACGGCGAGAAGCTCGGCGTTGGCGAAGGTCCGGGCATGGACGTTGCCGTAGATCCGGTTGAAGGAACCAACCTGCTGGCATACGGCCGACCCAACGCAATCTCTGTCGTGGGTGTTGCGCCTACCGGTATGATGCTTGATCCGGGTCCCAGCTATTACATGCAGAAGCTGGTTGTACCTACTGCCGCAAGGAACATGGTCGACATCAACGCACCGGTAAGGGACAACCTCAATAAAATCGCAAAAGCACTGAACAAAGACGTGGACGACCTCGTTGTCTTCGTTCTGGAGAAACCCCGTCACCACGGCCTGATTCAGGAAATCCGTGATGCCGGAGCGCGTATCCAGCTGCACACCGACGGTGATGTTGCCGGTGCTCTTATGGTTGTTGATCCCCGCAGTCCTGTTGATGTTATGATCGGAACCGGCGGAACACCTGAGGGTGTTCTTTCTGCTTGCGCCATTCGCATCATGGGTGGTGAAATGTTCGCGAAATTTGATCCCCAGTCTGAGTCCGAAAAAGGTGCTCTCGAAGATCAGGGTTACGATTTGCGCAACATTATGACCGTAAATGACCTGGTGAAGAGTGATGATATCTTCTTCTCCGCAACCGGTATTTCCGGCGGTACTTTCCTGCGCGGTGTCCGTTACCTCGGCTACGGTGCAGAAACCACTTCTCTGGTTATGCGCGGTAAGACCGGAACCGTACGTCACATCGAAGCTGTCCATACATGGGACAAGCTGATGAAGATCAGTGCGGTCAAGTACGACTAAGCAGCAAACCACAAAGAATCAAAAAATGGGCGGTCCCGACAATCAGTCGGAACCGCCCATTTTTAATCTGCATGGTCAGTAAATTTAATATTCCGGTGCTTCCAGTTTTTCTGAGATAATTTTTGCATCTTCAGGGCGGGCGGCAGCTCCTAGTTCCTTGGCTTCGCCGTGGCAGGTTATACCGGTGGGGCGCAATTGTACGTACCCGGCGGAGAGCACGTTGGTGTAGGGAATCTGTTCCCTGAATTCAAGGTATCCGATACGGTTGGGAATGAGAATTGGCAGCGGGTCGCCGGAAAAATCTTCAAACATGATGTATTTCATTTTCAGTCCTTTATGATGCGGCCTGCCGGATTTGGCATGAGGCCGGAAGTTATTCCATTTGGGCGAACAATGTTGCCCGCATCCGCATTACAGATTATAGGCATATATATTCAAGATCAAGAAGTGTAGACCAGAAAATCCGGAGTTGGCAAATGGCTGGACGAGACAAGGAATCGCTGGATAATAACGAGCTTGCCAGAATGAGAACCCTGCTGGCCAATGAGCGTACTTTTTTGGCTTGGTGTCGTACTGCTCTGGGATTGTTCGGTTTCGGGTTCGTCATTGAAAAAGCCAGACTCTATATGGAGAAGATGCTGCCCGGAACCCCGAATGTAATGCTCAAAGAGATGAAGTTCCTCGGTGTGTTCATTATTATTTCGGGGATGATTATTCTGGCCAGCGCGGCTTTTCGTTTTTACCGCTTTGAGCAGAGTGTCGGGGCAAGGGTCCGCTGGACCACGCCATATCCCGAAATGCTGGTCACCGTAGCGGTAGGTGTAATCCTGATTGTCTGTTCGCTGGCCGGACATTTGTTTTTTTAGTTCCGCAAAATTTCCAAAACGAAGCGGCGAAGCCTTATTAAAAGGTTTTGGGATTCTTAAACCCTTTTTAAAAGGGGTTGAGGCCCCGGCAGGGCGGCCGGAGGCAACCTATTTCCACCAATAGCGCGTAGCGCATCAAGTAAACATTTAATGAAAGATAACTACAAAAAAATAGCCTTATGGCAGACCGCTTTCCTTGGTGATGCGGTTCTGACTTTGCCTTTGATCAAGGGACTTGCCCTGCGCTTCCCTGGTGCTGAAATTCACCTTTTCGTTCGCAAGGGCGTGGAAGCCCTGTTCGCAGGGCAACCGGAACTGACCGGGGTGCACGGCTTTGACAAACGCGGCGCGCAAAAGGGAATGGGCGCGGCTCGAGCATACGGCGCGGATCTGGGTCGTCAGGGTTTTGATTTATATATTTCTGCGCATACCAGCATGCGTTCAGCAGTTGTGGCGATGTCCAGCGGAATCAAAGACCGTATAGGTTATGATGCCCCTTGGTATAACCGCTTTGTTTACTCAAAAACGGTGAAGCGCCGCTTTGATGAGCTTGAAGAAGTGGAAAGACTTTTGGCTCTTGGCGAGCCGCTGGGTATTTCCGGCCAAGCCCCGGAAGTTATGCTTGAGCTACCCAATGATGTTGTCGGGGAGGCTGAAGAATTTTTCAAAGGGCTGGGTGAAGTTCCCGTAATCGGAGTTCATCCCGGCTCCACTTGGGAAACCAAGAAATGGCCGGAACACAATTTTGCAGAAGTGATCGATAGGTGTGTAGATGCCGGGTATAAGGTGATACTTTTTGGCGGACCCGATGAGATTGGGCTTTGCAACGCTGTCCTAGATCAGGCGGAGCATGCAGATGCAGTCATCAATCTGGCCGGGAAGCTAGGTCTGCAACAACTTGCAGCTCATATCAGGCAGTTGGACGTTTACCTGACCAATGATTCCGGGCCTATGCATATAGCTTGGATTCAGAAGGTTCCGGTGGTGGCTATGTTCGGTCCTACTGTGCGCAGATTCGGGTTTTTCCCGCGTGGTGAGAATTCCACTGTGATGGAAAGTCTGGAAGATTTGAAATGCAGACCGTGTGGATTGCATGGCGGAAAGGTCTGCCCGGAAAAACATCATAAATGCATGACGGATATTACGGTTGAGATGGTTTGGAACACGATTTTACAGAAGGTTGAAGAGAGCAGGGAGAGCAGAAATGGTTAAGTTGAAAAAATTTTTTATCCCCCTGCTGGCTTTGTCATGCGTGTTGCTGGTTTCCGGGTGCAAGCTCAAAGGGCTTAAGAAAGCAGCTGAGTCTGTTCCGGCTCCTGTTGTCGCTCCGGTGAAAGTTTCCGAGGCCCCTTACACCGAGGAAAAGAAAAGCATCATTGTCTGTACTGCAGAATTTTTGCATGCCGCCCGCTATTTTTCTTACCTGCACCGCGAATTCGAGGGTGTGAAGTCGGTTATCCTGAAAGTGCCTTCTTGTAACGGAACTGCTGAGTCTGTGGAGAAGGTTGTTTCTGGTGTGCGCGATCAGGTGGACCGCCTGAACAAAAACGGCAAGGTCATGTCTGTGCTTATCCTCGGTAATCGGGATGTTGTCCCTTCGGCCCGTTTTGAGGTTGCCAACGGAACTGAAGTTTATCTTTCCGACTATGGTTATGGGGGATCTGACCCGGCCCCTGAAAATGTACTTCCAGTGGGCAGGATCCCGGCCCGTGACAGTGCCGAGGCCGAAGCTGTTGCCGCAAAATATGAACGCTGGTACGGGGATCGTGAATTCCGTCCGGCGTGGCCTGTTTCTTTTATCGGCGGTGAAGGTTTTACCGATCAGAATCTTTCTGATTCGGAGCTGCTTTTTTTCAACCTGCAGCAGGAAGGTATAGCCGGACCGGAAGCAATTCGCTATCTGGGTGCGGCCGGAGGAAGTACTCCGCAGCGTTTGCAGCAGTCGTTGGCTGAAGATGATGTTTCCGTGCAGTGGCTGGCACTTGAGGCCGGACATGACGGATTCCGGGCCGGGAATGGTGTTGTTTCGGTTTCCGGGATTATGGAACTCGAATACAAGCCCGGACTGCCTGTGGTGCTCAACCCTTCCTGTGAGGTTTATGTTTCCAATTCCACCAGCCCTACTCCGGCTGAAGCGGTAGTGCTTTCTCCCGGCGGAGGACTGGCGATGATGACCGGATGTAACAGCTCCGGGAGTATCCAGGCGGAGCTGGATGAAGGGCGCGTTTTCCGGGTTGATTCCAGCGGAACACCGCGTCTGCTTATGGAGTTCCATAAAGCTTATTTCAGCGGTAAGCACCGCATCGGTGACGCCTTGGTTGAGGCCCGTTCCCAGTTTGTCCAGAATCTGTTGAAAGGTGAAAGGCTCGGTCCGCTTTACGAACTGGTTTTTTACGGAGATCCGGTTATGTCCCTGCCTTTGCCCGTACGCACAGAATCACCTTTTTTCAAGGGCTTGAATGTGGTCGGCAAATCTAAGAAACAGCAGGGCGTTGCTGTCTTCGCGGTTAATTCCACCATATCTTTTGCCATGGAAGAGGGGGGGATTTATCCGGCAGCTCGTTTGCAGGTTGTAGACCGCAGTGATGGAAAGGTCGTTTCGTCCATGAAAGTGGAAGAGGATGATATTTTTAATTTTATGGCTGACGGTGAAGGGCAGTATCTTATTTATTCCCGTCCGTTGGATGGCCCTTTGGCCTGGCAGTTTTTTGATGTGCGCGAGAAGGGTAATATGGATAAGAAACCTGTTGCCGCTGTGAAGAAACGCACCAAGCCTTCCCCTAAGATCAGTGCGGGACTTAAGCCTGTTAATTATGCGATACAGGTCAGCTCCAACCGCAGGGAGAAATCTGCAGTAAAGATGAGCAAGCGGCTGGCTGTGCAGGGATATGAAGCCTATGTTGTTGAGATCCCTTCAAGCAACAACCGTAAATGGTATTGCGTTCGATTCGGACGTTTTGATTCATGGGCCGATGCTGTGGAAGCTTCAGCAGAATATGAGCGTAAAGAGCAGGCTGACGCGAAGATTGTTCGTTGTAATGGTGGATAATCTTGATTTTATAATACATTCACGCTTGATTGTTGCTCTTTGATTATATAACGAAATGCTTTCTTGGACATTCATTTTTGTTAAGAAGGCAGGTTATTGGAAGTGGGGTTCAAGCGTAAAAATATTTTATTGCTGGTTATCGGACTGCTCGTTTTTGCTACTCTGGGAACCGGTCTTATTTTGTATTCTGGACCGTCCTCCCAGCCTGAGCCGGTGCTTTCTTCGGGATATCAATTTTTCAAGGGCATCTCTCCGGCGAGACTCGGGTTCAGTGACGGCGAAATCATAAGCCTTAACAGGACGTTCTGGGAGCACCGGGATGTTGTGAAAAAGGCAGTGCTGACTATCGCCGGACAGGACTCGGATCGGGGACCGACAGAGATAACGCCCAAGGTCGGCCTGAAGTTTTCATTACAACTGCAGGGTAAAACCGGAATGGTCTATTCGCCGGAAAAGATATTCTGTCCTCGAGGACGTCTGGTTGATAAGATAGAGCACCATCTGGCTGAAGGAGCACAAGTGCTGGAGCATTATGAAAGCCGGGCCGAGCTGAACAACCTTGAGGTTGAAATAATAGATATGTGAAAATAAAAACCCCCGGACGTCAGTCCGGGGGTTTTGTTATTTAACCAGAGTCACCAGATCGTAGTCAGTGACGTTGTCGATTTCAGCTTCAACCAGCATACCCGGCTTCAGCTCCATGCCGTCTTCAGGGGCACTGACGTAAGTTATCCCGTCCACTTCCGGGGCCTGAAACCAGACTCTTCCATTGTAAAGTCCGGGCCATTCGTCGTTCGGTTCCTCCACCAGTACCTGAATTGTCTCGCCGATTTTTTCTTCGAGAATCTCACGGCTGATTCCAGACTGGACTTCCATAAGCAGCTGTCTGCGTTCTTCGCGCAGTTCTTCGGGCAGCTGTTCCATTTCCCCGGCCGGGGTTCCTTCTTCCGGCTGGTATGCAAAAACACCGAGATTCTGGAAGCGGGTTTCCCTCACAAAATCAACCAGCGTGTTGAAATGTTCTTCGGTTTCACCGGGGTAGCCGACAATAATGCTGGTGCGCAGGACTGCATCGGGAATGTGTTTGCGGACCCGGTCGATAACTTTGCGCGGGTCACGGGCAAAGGGGCGGCCCATGGATGAGAGAACTTCCGGGTGGGCGTGCTGCACCGGGATATCGAAATAGGGCAGCAGCGGCTTTCCTGCCCCGGCGATGAATGACAGCATGGAATCTGTCAGTCCGGCGGGATAGAGATACATGAGCCGCAGCCATTCAAGTCCCTTGAGAGGGAGCAGTTTTTCAATCAGTGCACGCAGGTTTGTTTCCTTATCGTCAAGGTCGGAACCGTAAGCTGTGGTATCCTGACCTACAACGACAATCTCCGGTACGCCCTGATCAAGAATATAGCGGGCTTCATCCACCAGACCGGTCAGTTCCCGGCTCACATGGGGGCCGCGGATGGAAGGAATGGTGCAGAATCTACAGGAGTGCGAACAGCCTTCGCTTATCTTAAGGTATGCGTAGGCCGGGCCTGTGCTGAGTGCTCTCCGCTGTACGGGAAATTCTTCGGGGAGATCTCCGGCAAGGGCCTTGGAGACCAATGCGGGCCACTGGTCCAGTTCACGGGTGGAGAGCCAGAGGTCAACTTCCGGCATCTGTTCGTTCAGCTTCCCGTAGCGGCTGACCAGACATCCGGCAACAGCCAGCACCGGACGCGGGTTGAGGTCTTTGATGGCGTCGGCTGCTTCAAGGATGGTATCCACGGATTCTTCTGTGGCGGGACCGATGAAGCCGCAGGTGTTGATCAGGATAAGGTCTGATTCTTCCGCTGTAAGAGCGGAAATCATGTCCGAACCGAATGCGCCGAGCATGACTTCGGTATCGACCCGGTTCTTCGGACAGCCGAGGCTGATGGTGTAAATTCTGGTTTTTTTCATATTAAAATTCCGTTTGTAATTAAATTTACGGATACTTGTTATATAGGTCAGGATTCCTTGTGCGGCAATGGTTAACCCATTCTTCCTTGAGAGCAAAGAAGTAAATGCCCTGTTTCTTTTTGGGGAAATGGTTTATCCTGATTTGGCTGCCAAAACCAATGGCCGGGATGGAGCAGGAATGCTTGAAGATTTTATAGACATAAAAAAAGATTGTATCGGGATTGTGGGGCGGTCCTTTGCGCTTTCCTCCCTTTCCATGCTTCTGCATGAAAGCAGCCGAGAGGCTGCGGGAATAGAACTGGAAGCCGGAGTGCTCATTGATGAGTCCGGTAATGCACTGCTTGATGGGCAGGATTTCCCGCTTTATGCTGACGTTCGGTCCATGCTTGCCGCCCACCCTTCCATCAACATGGTATTCGAACTTTCCGGCGAGCCTGAGATGCTCCGTGAGCTGCGCCTCTCCCTGCCGCCGGAAGTAACTCTTGTAGAACTTCCTGCCGCACGTTTTTTCTTAAAACTGCACGCTACAGACCGTTTGTGGATAGCCTGTAAAGCCAACCTTATGCAGACTCAGGCCCTCTTTAAATCGGTGGTGGATCAATTCCCGGAAGATATAATAATTGTCGGCACAGACGGAACCATTCTTGATTGCAATAAGCATTTTGCAGTACGGGCCGGTGAGCCGGTGCTCAATATGCAGGGTAAAAATCCTCTCGATTACTATGATCCGCTAAACTCGCTCTGTCCGTTGAAGGACGGAGTAATAGATGTTTCGGCCATGGCGCGGGAGAATAGTGAACGGATGTTTTCCGAGACTGACGAACAGGGTAAAATCCATTTTTTCCGTCTCTATGTCTATCCCATCACCGAAGAGGGGGCCGATAACGTTATCCAGTTAGTGGTGATCTGCCGCAACATTACAGAACGGACCATGATCGAGCAGCGTTTGCAGCAGTCCGAGCGCATGGCTACGGTCGGTGAGCTTTCCGCATACATCGCCCATGAAATCCGCAATCCGCTTATGGCGATGGGTGGTTTTGCCAAGGTGTTGATCAATGATGAGAATATTGATGATTCCGGGCGGGAAAAGATTCAGATCATACTTGAGGAAGCGCAGCGGCTGGATCGCCTGCTCAAAAGCATCCTAAGTTTTGTGCGCTCCCGTGATGTGCAGAAAAACAATATCGACGTCAACAGGGTCGCGGCGGATGCCATGCAATTGCTTTCCCTCGGCTGCCAGTTGCAGGAAATTGAGGTGGAAATGGATCTTGATCCCTGCCGTCCTCTTGGGGTAGGCGGGGCGGAGCAGATACGCCAGTGCCTGATAAATCTGGTCAAGAATTCCATGGAAGCCATGCCAGATGGGGGGACGCTCAAAATTTCAAGCGGGATAAACGGCAATATGGTCTGGTTGGAAGTTCGCGACAGCGGGCCCGGTATTGCTGATGATCTGCGCGTTCATGTCTTTGATCCTTTTTATTCCACCAAGGTAAACGGCAACGGTCTCGGCTTGCCTATGGTCAAAAAGATCATGGAAGAATTCGGAGGCGAGGTGGAACTGGCCAGCAGGTCCGGAAAAGGGACCAGCGTAGCCCTGTTGCTGCGCAAAGCTCCAGTTGCCTAAACAGGCTGTACAGCGTATTACACTTGCAAATTATATTTCAGTCAGTTCAGGAAAGCCTCCGGCGGCTCTCCGAGGGCTCTGCGAGGCTTGGATTTGATGCGCTTCGAGCTTTTGGATGATTTCATTTCGCCTCCGGCGGGCAGAAGGGCTAAGCCGTTCCACTCTCTATATCCGTAAGACTCGAAGCAAAGCTTCTCGTTAACGGCTATAGGCCTCTGGAATCCCTATTAGTTTTAGTTAGTAAAGTTTTAGAATCGTAGAGATTACCTTACGGGGGATGTTTTGAAGACCGTTGTTCTTGCTACTACCAACAAAGGCAAAATTGCTGAATTTGATGTACTTCTTAAAGATATGGGTCTGGAAGTAAAAGGTCTGGACCAGTTTCCCGAGATCGGTGAAATCCCCGAACCGGGTGAGACTTTCCTCGAAAACGCCATCATCAAGGCCCAGACTGTTGCCAACCTGACCGGGCTGGTTGCCGTTGCTGACGACTCCGGTCTTGAGGTTGATGCCCTTAACGGTGCTCCCGGTGTGTATTCCGCCCGCTACAGCGGGGAGGATGCCACCCCTGAAAAGAACAATGCCAAGCTGCTTGAAGCGTTGAAGGATGTTCCCGAAGAAGGCCGCACCGCCCGTTTTGTTTGCGTGATGGTGGCGGCTACCCCGGATAATATCCGTATCCAGAGTCGTGGAGAATGGGAAGGGCGCATCGCCTTTGAACTGACCGGAAAGCAGGGTTTCGGCTACGATCCCCTGTTCTTTGATCCCGAGCTTGATTGCGTAGCCGCTGAAATGACCCGCGAAACCAAGAACGAACGTTCCCATCGCGGCAAGGCCCTGCGTGCACTCATGGATCAATGGGCTGATTTTCAGGAAAGAATCAGCAGATAAGGAATTTCAATCATCAGAGTATTTTTAAGCCGAAGGCAGCGAAGCTTACTAAAAGTTTTTGAAGAGTCCAGAGAAACTTTTTACAAAAAGTTTCTCTGGCCCCCGGAGGGACTCCCGGTAGGGCCGCCGGAGGCAAATGCTTTAATAAAAAAGCGCGCAGCGCATCCAAATAAATCGGAGATCAACACATGTGCGGAATTATTGGGTATGCCGGACACCGTCCTGCTGTTCCCCTTATTGTAGAAGGCCTTAGAAGACTTGAGTATCGCGGTTATGATTCTGCGGGTGTAGCTACTATCCAGAATAAGGAAATCGAGCTGGTCCGTGCCGAAGGCAAGCTGGCCGCCCTTGATGAAAAGCTGGCGCAGAAAAATGTTACCAATTCCACTTTCGGCGTGGGGCACACCCGCTGGGCAACCCACGGCGTACCTGTTGAACGTAACGCCCATCCGCATCTGGACCACGAAAAGAATATCGCCATGATCCATAACGGGATCATTGAGAACTATCAGGAAATCAAGACCGAACTGCTTGCCAAGGGCTACGAATTCCGTTCCGATACCGACTCCGAAGTTCTTTGCAACCTCATTGCCGAGGGCCGCAAACACAATTCCACCATGCTCGAAGCCGTTTCATGGGCTTTGAAACAGGTTGAAGGCGCATATGCCATTGCCGTGGTTTGTATTGACGAGCCGGGCACTGTTTACGCCGCCCGTGTCGCCAGTCCGTTGGTGATGGGCGTTGGCGTCGGCGAAAATTTTGTTGCTTCCGATATCCCCGCGTTCCTGCCTTACACCCGCGAAGTTGTATTCATTGAAGACGGCGAGATGGTCAAGATTACTTCCTCTTCTTGGGAAGTGTTTGACGCCAAGAGCCTTGATCCGGTGAAAAAGGAAATCAAGACCATCAACTGGGATGTGCAGGCTGCTCAGAAAGGCGGTCATAAGCATTTCATGATCAAGGAAATTTTTGAACAGCCCAAGGTTATTTCCGACTGCCTTGCCGGACGTGTTGATCAGGTTAAAAGCGAAATTGTCCTGCCTGAAGTTGAAGGCATGGAGCCGCCGGAAAGGTTGCATATCATTGCCTGCGGAACTTCCTATCATGCCGGTCTTTGGGGCAAATACCTCATCGAGCAGTGGGCCAAGATCCCGGTGGAAGTGGAGATCGCTTCCGAGTTCCGCTACCGCGACCCCCTGCTCTCCAAAGGCGGGGTGGCCCTTGCCATCAGCCAGTCCGGTGAGACCGCCGACACCCTTGCCGGAATCAAGCTTGCCAAGGAGAAGGGCCTTTCCATCATCGGTCTTTGCAACGTGGTCGGTTCCAGTGTTGCCCGTGAGTCTGATTACGTCATGTATACCCAGGCCGGACCGGAGATCAGTGTGGCTTCCACCAAGGCAATGTGCAGCCAGCTGACTGCGCTCCTGCTGCTGGCCCTTTACTGGGGCAAGAAGAAAGGCGTGATTGATTCCGCCATCTATAGCCGTGCGAGCATGGATATCCGCAACATCCCTTCAATCCTTGAAGCGGAACTTCCGGCCATGCGCAGCCGTGCTCAGGAACTTAGCCGCAAGTATTCCGAAGCCAACAGCTTTTTCTTCCTCGGTCGCGGACTTTACTTTCCATTGGCCCTTGAAGGCGCGCTCAAGCTTAAGGAAATTTCATACATCCACGCAGAGGGCTATGCTTCCGGTGAAATGAAGCACGGTCCTATCGCGCTCATTGATCCAAAGTTTCCGACCTTTGCCATGGCCCTCAATGATGAACTTTTTCCCAAGGTAAAATCAAACCTCGTAGAAGTTCAGGCCCGGGGCGGTGAGATCATCGCCCTGACTAACCCCGGCGTCGAGCTTGATGTTGAAGAACGCTGGTCCCTCCCGGAAGTATGGGGACCGCTTAATACCTTCATCGCCCTTCCGGCCCTGCAACTTTTTGCTTACGAGACCGCAGACTACCTCGGCAAAGACGTCGACCAGCCGAGAAACCTCGCTAAGTCTGTAACTGTTGAGTAGGTAGGGGGTGGTATGAGTAGGGGACTTGAACTTTCAAAAGATTTCTACCGCCGCTGCGCGGAACCCATGATGGAAAAGGTTCTGGCGGATATCCTTGATCAGCTGGCTGTCGGGCTGGTTGGTGAAGGGTCTGAGTGTTTCGGCTTTGATGACGAACATTCACAGGACCATGACTGGGGTCCGGCATTTTGTGTCTGGGTACCTGATGATAAACTGGATGCGCTGCGTGGTCGGGTGGAAGGAATTTTTAATTTCCTGCCCGAGACTTTTGAAGGCGTGCCCAGCCGTATGGTTCCCGCGAAACGGATTGGACGTTGCGGTCTGTTCGGTATTGGTGAATTCTACAGCCGTTTTACCCGTTACAAACGTTCTCCGCAGAGTGTGGAGGAATGGTTCGCAATTCCGGAACATTTTCTGGCTACCTGCACCAACGGCGAGGTTTTCCGCGATGATTGCGGTGAGTTCTCAGCTTACCGTCAGATTTTGCTGGATTACTATCCCGAAGATGTGCGTTTGAAAAAGATTGCCGCTCGCTGCGGGACCATGGCCCAGAGCGGCCAGTATAACCTGTTGCGCTGCGCCAAACGTGGTGACGCAGTCGCGTCCTTGCAGGCTCTTTCAAAGTTTGTGGAAGCAACACTTTCCCTGCAGTTCCTGCTGAGTAAAAAGTATATGCCCTTCTACAAATGGTCTTTTCGGGCCTGTCAGGATCTGCCCACAGCGCAGCGCGTTCTGGCAAAGCTGAAGAGCCTGATGGATTCATACAACGCTGCAGGCGTAAACGATCCGAAAGTTTTGGAAGCCAACGTCGAAGCGGTCTGCGTGGAATGCGTGGCTCAGCTGCGTCAGGCCGGGCTTTCCTCTGCTGAGGGTGATTGGCTCATGAGCCATGCGGAATTTATTCAAGGCCGTATCGGGATTGATAGTATGCGTAATCTTCCGGTTTTGATGGGCTAAGAATTTATATTAGATAGTAGAGAATTAGAAACCCCGCTGTGTTTATGCACGGCGGGGTTTCATTTTATTTACGAAACTTCATCTCCTCAACCCCGCAATAAAGCACAGGCACAACAAACACAGTCAGGATGGCAATAGTCATGCCGCCGAAAGACGGAATCGCCATCGGGACCATGATATCCGATCCACGTCCTGTTGAGGTCAGGATCGGTAAGAGGGCAAGGATGGTGGTTGCCGAAGTCATCAGGGCAGGACGGATTCTGCGCTTAGCTCCGTAGATGATTGCCTGCCTGATCTCGGTTACGGATTCCATCTTGCGTCCTTTTTTACTTTCATCAAGATAAGTCGCCATGATGACTCCATCATCAGAGGCAATGCCGAACAGGGCCAGAAAACCGACCCAGATGGCGACACTCAGGTTGATGGGGCTGACCTGAAAAAGCTCACGCATATCCGTGCCGAACATGGTAAAGTCCATAAACCACGGCTGCCCGTAGAGCCAGACCATGAAAAAGCCGCCGGACCAGGCCACAAAGATCCCTGAAAATACCATCAGGGTGGTGGCGATGGACTTGAACTGCAAATAGAGAATCAGCACGATGAAAAGCAGTGCCAAAGGCAGGATCACAGCCAGTTTCTTTTGAGCACGAATCTGGTTTTCGTAGCTTCCGGCAAATTCGTAGGAGACGCCAGCCGGAATGATAAGTTCACCGGATTTGATTTTTGAGTCCAGAAAAGTCTGGGCCTGTTCAACCACATCCACCTCGGCAAATCCGGGACGTTTATCAAAAAGAACATAGCCGACGAGGAAGGTGTCCTCACTTTTGATGACTTGTGGTCCGCGTACATATTTGATCTCGGAAAGCTGGCTTAATGGAATCTGTTCCCCGCCGGAAGCACTGACCAGAATATTGTTTATGGCATCTATGTTATCACGCAGTTCGCGCAGATAGCGCACCCGCACCGGATAGCGTTCACGGCCTTCAACGGTGGTGGTGACCACTTTCCCGCCTATTGCCACTTCAATAACATCCTGCACCTGCGAAAGCATGACCCCGTGGCGTGCAATGGCTTCGCGGTCGATGATGATCTCAAGATATGGCTTGCCCACGATGCGGTCGGCAATGACAGCTTCCGGCTGCACTGATCCGACCTGTTTAAGCAGTCCTTCAAGATCAAGGGCTACCTTTTCCAGAGTTTCAAGATCAGGCCCTTTGACTTTGATGCCCATGGGCGCACGCATGCCGGATTGGAGCATGACGATACGGGCCGCAATGGGTTGCAGTTTAGGTGCGGAGGTCACTCCGGGAACTTCAGCGGCTTTGACAATCTCATCCCAGATATCATTTGGGGAAGTTATCCCCTTCCATTGCTTGCGGTCCGGGTTAAGGCCGGGATTGAGGGCCGGACGCCAGACTCTGAAAGGTTTGCCGTCAGGATCAGGAATCAGTTTTCCATTACCGTCGCGCTCGAAATAGCCCTGCACAAGATAGGGGTAGCCGTCGTTGGCTGGAACCGTTTTTCCGTCAACATTGCGAAAAAAATCTTTCTGATCGGGGTCGAATCTGAAGCGCAGCCGCTCCCCGGATTGATCCACCAGATACTCGGATTTGTAGTTGATGACCGTCTCAATCATGGAGATTGGGGCGGGATCAAGAGGCGTTTCAGCTCGTCCTAGTTTACCCACCGCAGAATCAACTTCCGGGATGGACTGGATCATCATATCCTGTTTGCGAAGAACATCCATTGCCTCGCCGATGGATGCATGGGGCATGGTGGTAGGCATGAAAAGGAATGCGCCTTCATCGAGATCGGGCATGAATTCCTTACCCAGTCCGGGAAAAACATGAGCCAGCTTCACATAGGGAGATGTGGACTTGATCGAATCAGGTAAGAATCCGGTAAGGTTGGCAAATCCAAGCCAGATGGAAAGCCCCAGCGCGACAACGAAGGTCGGCAGAGTCAGGAAGAGCAATTTGTGATTCAGGCACCAGCCCAGCATTCTGGGGTATCCGCGCCTGAAAAGATCAAAGAATAGCATCAGCCCGCCGATGACAACAGCCACGAAAAGATAGTTGTTGCCCATTCCCTTTTCAGGTCCCAGCGGCAGCCATGATTTGGTCAACACATAAGCCACCAGGATGACGATGATCCATGTTTCCATGTAGTTGGCGTACTTGTGGAATCTTTCGGGAACAAAGGGAAGTGCAAGATGCTTTAGGCCAACGTAGATGAAGAACAGACCGGCCCACCATTTAAGCAACAGGGAAACGGCAATACCGCAAAGCAGGTAAATTCCGGCAGTGAAGTATGTACGCCTGTTCTTGAGGAACTTCTTCCGGGCAGTGAAAAGGAGTTCCGCAGCCGGTGGCAGAACAGTCAGGGCAACGATAATTGAAGCCAGCAGGGCGAAAGTTTTGGTATAGGCCAGCGGTTTGAAAAGCTTGCCTTCAGCCCCGTCCATAGCGAACACGGGCATAAAACTGACAATGGTTGTGGCAACGGCTGTCATGACTGCGCTGCCCACTTCGGCAGTGCCTTCATAAACAAGTTTCAGCCTGCTGACTCCCTCTTTGGCATGTTCAATCTTCTTGAGGATGTTCTCACAAATGATGATGCCCATATCGACCATGGTCCCGATGGCAATGGCGATTCCCGAAAGAGCAACAATATTCGCATCCACCTTGAAAACCCGCATGCCCATGAAACACATAAGCACCGCAATGGGCAGCAGCGACGAGATGAGCAGAGAACTCTTGAGATGGATCACTGCGATAAGCACCACGATGATGGTGATCAGGATTTCTTCAGTCAGTGCGGTGTTCAGTGTTCCCAGGGTTTCATGGATCAGCCCGGAGCGGTCATAAAAAGGAACGATGCTCAGTTTGCTCTCGGTTCCATCGGGCAGGATTTTTGAAGGCAGGCCCGGTGAAATATCCTTGATCTTCTCTTTGATATTCTCAATGACCTGCAACGGGTTTTCGCCGTAACGCACAACCGCCACACCGCC
>PPCM01000410.1_pt1 | contig 42290 bp, 37 predicted proteins | sample 1555541 | NCBI WGS metagenome assembly PPCM01 (sample SAMN05284479, study PRJNA326546) | Marine sediment metagenome, whole genome shotgun sequencing project. | isolation source: marine sediment | place: Germany: Wadden Sea | collected 2012-09-05
AAAAGGCTAGTAGATTACAAAATAAATTTAAAAATAGTAGAGTGAATGAAGAGGAATACGAAATTATTCCACTACTTCACGTGTTAGATGAAAGGAATTATTATGAATAAATATATCGATCACACGATTTTAAAAGCAGCTTCAACAAAAAAGCAAGTTCAAGCAATTATTGATGAAGCAATTGAGTACAACTTTATGAGCGTATGTGTTAACCCAACACATGTTGCTTTTGCTGCAGAAGCATTAAAAAACCACGAAAGTGTAGTTTGTACAGTTATTGGGTTCCCTCTGGGAGCGAATACTCCAGAAGTAAAGGCATTTGAAACAAAGAATGCTATCGAAAACGGTGCGGGAGAAATTGATATGGTTATCAATATTGGTGCAGCGAAAGACGGAAACTGGGAATTGGTTGAAAAAGATATTAAAGCAGTTGTAGATGCTGCAAATGGTACTTTAGTAAAAGTAATCATTGAAACATGTTATTTAACAGATGAAGAAAAAGTTAAAGCATGTGAAATCTCAAAAAAAGTAGGTGCAAACTTTGTAAAAACTTCAACTGGTTTCGGAACGGGTGGAGCTACAAAAGAAGACATCGAACTAATGAGAAAAACTGTTGGACCTGACCTGGGTGTTAAAGCTTCAGGTGGTGTAAGAAGTGTAGAAGACTTCGAAACGATGGTTGCAGCCGGAGCTACTAGAATTGGTGCAAGCTCTGGTGTACAAATTATGCAAGGTAAGAAAGCTAATACTGATTATTAAGAGGACTCAGGTTTGAGTCCTTTTTCAGCATTTGTAGGAGGAAGTATGGAATATATTTACAAAAATGAAAATATACCTACACATTTCATTAAAACAAAAAAATTTAAGACAAATTCGATTTCTATTCGTTTTGCCTCAAATATTGACCGCTCTAGAATTACAGAAAGGGTATTAATCCCTTCTCTTCTATATGCAGGATCAAAAAAATTTAACACAAAGCGAAAGATCAATTTACTAATGGAAGAATTGTTTGATTCTTCTATTAGTTTTGCTATGAGCAAAATGGGTTTGTCTACAGTTGTTTCTATTACGGCGAATTTCTTATCTGATTATTACTTACAAGGTACTATGATAGATGAGATTGTCGCGATTATGAAAGAAGTTATATTTAACCCCGACATTGAAGATCAAGCATTTGTTGAGGCAAAAGTAGAAGAAGAAAAACGTCTTTTAAAAGAATACTTTGAATCAATCAAAGAAGAAAAAACAGAATATGCAATAAAACAAATGAAAGAACATTTATATCAGATTGAGGATTTTGGAATAAGCGCGGTAGGGTACTTAGAAGATCTGGAAAAAATTGATGGTAAAACACTTTATCAAGAATATAGAAGAATGATTGAAACTGATTCAGCTGAGATTGTTGTTACGGGTGATTTTGAATCATTAGACTTTTTAGATGCATTTCCTTTAAATCAAAACTTTCAAATAAACGTAGTCGACGAACCGAAGCCAAAAAGACCACTAAAAGAGATTACTGAAACAATGAAACTACAACAAGCTGTTTTATCTATGGCATTTAGAACTGGAATTACCTTTGATTCTGAAGATTATTTTGCGATGGTTGTTGCAAATTCTATTTTGGGAACATCTCCAAACAACTTATTGTTTGATAAGCTGAGAGAACAACATTCTCTTTGTTATTATATTCGTTCTACGTTTGTTTCATTTAATGGTGAGATTTACATTTATAGTGGATTAAGCGATGAAAACATCAAAACAGCAAGTGAGTTAATCTTAGCGGAGATTGCGAACTTACAAGAAGGTAATTTTGATGCGGAACTTTTAGTGAATGCTAAAAAAGTTTTAGTCAATGACTTACATGAGTCTTTAGATAGACAAAATACTATTGCTGGTAGAGTGTATTTATACAACCAAGTAGGTAGAATATTTGATCTATCAGAAGTAGAAAGAAAAATAAAAACTGTCTCTAAAGAAGATGTAATGCGTGTCGCAAATCAGATTGAACTAGAAATGAAGTACGCACTTACAAATGAGGAGGACGTATGGAAAAAATAACGTATGAACTAGTCAACGAGACTTTATATCATGAAACATTAGAAAATGGTTTAGAAGTATTTTTATTACCAAAACGAAACTTCTCGAAAACATATGCAACATTTACCACGAATTTTGGATCAATCGATACACATATTGAAGGAGAATCTTTCCCTTTAGGTGTTGCTCACTTCTTAGAACATCAATTGTTTCAAACAAAAGATGGTGATGTAACAGAAGAATTTTCAAAGTATGGTGCAAATGTAAATGCATTTACAACTTATGATAAAACATCATATTTGTTCTCTTGTACGGCGCACTTAAAAGAAAACATTGAACTACTGCTAGATTTTGTACAAAAACCTGAAATAACACCTGAAAGCGTAAAAAAGGAACATGGAATTATTCATGAAGAATTACAGATGTATTTAGATAATCCTGATGTCCAGTTGGGCTTAAGTGGATTTAGAGCATTGTTTAAATCACACCCATTAAAAGAAGACATTGGCGGAACGTTAGATAGCATCAAAGATATTACACAAGAAACATTATTAAAATGTCATAACTACTTCTATAATCCAAATAATATGATTTTAGTTGTTGTTGGAAACCTTGAGCCTGAAAGTTTGATGGATGTGATTCGTACAAATCAAAGTAGAAAAGATTTTTCTACATTTGGTCACTTTGTGCGACAAATCCCTTATGAAGAAGAGATAAATCAAAAAGAAATTTTACTGAAAGATGAACATGCATTTGAAAAGGCAATCATTGGATTTAAACAGGGACCAGATTTTTATAAAGGCGACTATGAGAAGTCTAGACTTAGCATGATGATCTATTTAGATATTCTATTTGGAAAAAGCAGTAAAAATTATGAAAGACTATTTAAGAATAGATTAATTAATTACACATTTGGACCTATCTCGTATATTGAGCCATTGTACTCAGTAATACTAATAGGTGGAGATACGCAAAATCCTGATTTATTAGTTGAATCACTTCAACAAATGATTGATAGTGAATTAGATTATGATCAGTTTGTACATATGAAAAATAAATTTTATGGTAGCATGATGAGAATGTTAAATTATCCTGAAGCGATTGCCAATGAATTTACAGCGTTCAAATTAGCTGGTAGTAATCTATTTAATGTTATTAATATCGTAAATAACATAACATTTGAAGATGTAAAAGAATGTAGAAAATTCTTTACAAATGGTATTGTAGTTAAGATGAAGAAATAATCTTCATCTTTTTTTTACTGAATATTTGATATTTTATACAAACACTTCAACAAAAGTTTCGTGGTTTAAAGAAATGAAGACTATAGAATGTTGTATCAATAAAAGGGATGAAAAATTAACTATTCAACATACTTGTTTGTAATTTGATTAATAGAAATTGACTATGTAATATGAGATAACACCGGTGAAGCTAAGAAAGGAGATTCTATGTTAAATCAAGTAATATTGGTTGGTAGGCTAGTAAAAGACCCAGAAATCAATGAAACGTCAACTGGAAAAAAGGTCTCCAACATTACTTTAGCAGTACAAAGAGGTTATAAAAGTTTAGAAACAAACGAAGTTGAGACAGATTTTTTAACTTGTACATTATGGGAAGGCATTGCAGAAAGTACCCATCAATACTGCAAAAAAGGTTCTACCGTAGGTGTTAAAGCGAGATTGGCTATGAAACGTTTTAACTACGACGATGAAAAATACTTTACCTATCCCGAGATTGTGGCAGAAAAGATCACTTTCATTAATACCAAGTAATACCAAATACCTGGAAGCCACTTCGGTGGCTTTTTAAAAAGAAAAGGATGCACGAAGCATCCTTTGTTTATAATACTGGAATTTCGATTGTTTGAACAATCTCTTTTTTACCTACTGTTAATCTAAATTCAATCAATAATGGTTCCATCGATGCACCGATAACTTTATATACACCATGGACACCCCTTTGATCTTTTGTTTCACTTACTTTTTGTATCATTTCAGATAGTGGTCTGATAGAAAGTTCTTTTGTTAGTTCCTCATCAATCTTAGTTTTTCCACCAGAATACTTACGTAAAATAGAAACATCTAGTGTAAAATCGACTCCAACTTGAGCACCTTTTTCAAATGATGTTTTAGCATTAAGTTTATACCCCTTTACATAACGATCTTTAAATCGGTTTTGTAATTTTGGAGCGCTCATAGCATTTGATGCAGCTGTTGTAACTGTTGTTGCAGTAGTAGACGCAACAGTACTGGCTGTACCTGATGCGATAGCACTAGCTACACCAACTGAAGCAACTGTTGTTACTGTACTAATTGCGATAGCTGCTGGAACTGAAGCAGGTTCCAGATGTTCATCATGGTATTCTTGATACTCATCCATATATACAACATCTGTTGATAATCTACTGCCATTAAACTCCACAGAAATAATATTTACTTCTCCATCAAAACTAATATCTTTTGTAACAACTTTAGCTTGATCAATAATTCCATTACCATCAATGTTGGAAGAACAAACACCAGCAAATGCACTAACATTTATCGTATCATTATAATTCGTAATATAACCTGTACCATTCATTTCTGCACTTACTAGCGTATTCGCCCATCCGTATTGGCCAGGTAGAACTTCAACTGCGTTGGCTGTATCTCCATTGATGTAAAAACACATGGTTTCGTCTGTTGACGTATTCAGAAACTCAGAATATACATCAGCATCAGTAGGTGTAATTACGGTTGGATCAAAGTCTAGATAATGAACTTGGACATCAAACGCATTTCCGTTAAAGTTGACTTCCATATAATCAAAATATCCGTCTACTGAACCACTTGCTTCAACAACTTTTGATTCATTGATGAATGAACCATCCGTATTTATATTAGAAGAACAAGTACCTAAGAAGCCACTAATAAAATAGTTATCTTTTACTGTGGTATATCCTGCTTCCCAGGTTCCATTAAAAATGATGTCTAGATATCCAGTAAAGTCTGTAGTAACTTCAACAGGATAACTAGGTTCGTGTCCTACCCACACACAAATTGGCTCAACACTATTTGTGTTATATACTGTAGCAGAAGAGTACACGTCTTCGGCAATTACCTTAACTGAGAATACTAATAGAAGAAACGTTGAAATAAATAAAATGTATTTTTTCATTAGTTAGTACCTCGATTCTTTAATAAAAAGAATAGAATAATACCCAATAATAGGAATCCTCCACCCAAGTAATATGCTAAGTTTCTAATCCCTGTTAATGATAATAATGTTGAAGCAAGTAAAGACATAGATGCCCCAATTGAAACAACTTTTGCCCCAATTGCCTCAAAGTCAATTTTGTCAAACACAATTTCAATCAGCCCACCAAAGAAACCTGGTTCATCCAGGTCAATTAATAAGCCTAAACCTAAAATTGTAGCTCCAAAACTATTCATAAATGATGAGTTATAACTTAAGAATCCAAACAGGGTAAATCCTACACCTAATCCTATTAAAATAATTCCAAAGTTTATTTTTCTTACTGTAGTAACAATCGTCTTACCTAATTTGAACGAAGCCCAAATTTTAATCAATGATTTTGGCTCAAAAATGATTTTAGACAATCCTGAGGCAATAATTACTTTTGTAAAAAAACCTCCTAAGTTGTTCATTAGGCTTGTTGTAGAACCGTGATTGGTTCCTGTTACATACCCGACTATGTTGCTAAATGGAATTGAAATGTTTAACGCATTTAGCACCCCTAATGTGGTCCAAACGACTAACAAAGCAACAAAAAAGATGAGATCTCTTTTACTGAATCCAATAATACTTCTAAAGATATAGCCAATGTTATCTCTTAAATACTTACTCAGAGGTGGCTTTATCGTAAAATCCTTTGAATATTCTGCCATATAATCTCTCCCTAAATTTAGTTTAAATAATTATATCATAGTAATTTCTTACTTAGATGCCGCAATTGTACCCGAAGGTAATGGGTTTGGTGCTAATTCTGCACCAAGTTTTGTTATCATCTTGTCTAATTTTGTTATCAATTTTATGTCTTTTTCTGTAAAATTTGTCCAAGTGTAATCATTTATTGTTATCTTAGATTGTTCCTTCTTATACTGTAACAAAATTAGATCTACAATATCTTTTTGATGAAGTTCAGTACTCTTTACTAAGTATTTTTGTCTTGTCAACGCTTCATCGTATTTGGTATGTTTAGAAGCTAGTTTGTATCTTTGATGACCTAATACTCCCGTGCAGATGGATGCTAGAATGATTGTGGCGACTGGATATAAACTTGCACCAGTACCAAATGTGTTAATTCCAAATGTAATAACAATAAAAGATACATAAATAATCCCAGCCCATACTGCATTTCCTTTGTGTAAGTTACCTTCAAGTTGCGTTTGAAGTATGTAAGAAGCAAATGTATGTGGTAACAAATAGAAAACACCAACAAACAATGAAACTAAAATATTATTTGTGACTGAGAATAAGAAAAATGCATAAATGATTCCGATTGTTGCTTGCAGTAATAATAGTGGCAACTTGTTTGTAAATGGTTGCTTTTGGGCTAGTTCCTTTTTAACACCTAGATAGACTTTTTGAAAGTCTAAATACATCGTCCCAAATAGGTCAAATAAATTTATGCTGTTTGATTGTTTAAAAATAGTATTAAAGAACGAAATTTCATACATTCTTTCCGTTGCGGTAATGTCTTTTTTCTTTTTTAGTATATAGTGTTTGTCGCACTCCATAATAACAATGTATCCTTTTAGTGCCCATGTAATAAATAAACTAGATATGTCTTTATTCGTAATATCGCCTTTTAGTAATTGTTTTAATTCTAAACTTGTTAATGTATTCATTTAAATCATCCTTCCATTTATATTCTATCGTATGAGAGGAATAGAGGAAACATTACTTTTGTCATATATTGTAATAGAGCTTATGAATATATAATTAATCTAGAAGGAGGAGTATTTTATGAGATATTTTATTAGTTTAGGAAACATGACACAGTCACAACAAGTAAAGGATGAAAATGGTAATGTCCTTTATAGCACAAAAAGAAATAAACAAGCCGCAATATCACTAGGAAGTACTTTTAATGTAACATTAACAAAACATGGGTCTGATGACGTATACACGATTTCGAAAAAGGGGATGAACAACAAATATACAATTACGCATGGAGCTAACGAGATTGCTACAATCAAGGAAGGATTTAATCCAATAGGTACATCTATTAAAATTGATACATCAATCGGGAATTTCACAATCAAGGGGAGACCTAAAAAGTATAAATATACGATTCTAAGAAATGGATCTGTTGTTTCGACTATTTCTAAGAAGTTTGTAAATATGAAGGGTGAATTTTACTTTGATTCTACAGAATCAAAGGACCTAGATTTTTTAATTTGTATTTCAGTTGTTTTATCAAGCATGGCTTATTTACATGAACAAAAAATGCAAGAACAAAGAAATGCATCCTACGATGAATAAAATTGGGGGGTGTAGTATGAAAAAGTTTGTTTTATTATTTTTAGTATTCTTTTTGGTTGCATGTGAACCAGATATAGATACAGGTAAAAAAGATGACGGATTTGACCAACCTACAAACGTAGACGACACAGAGCATATTCCAACCATACTTGTAAATGAACAGTTTGCAACTGTAATGGAAGATGGTGTAACTGCTGAAGACTGGACGCTTTATTTCAAAATCGAAGATGTGTTGGATGGAACAGTTCCAGTAACTGAAGAAATGTTAACATGGTCTCCTGAATATGATTATAGTGTACCTGGAGAATATGTTTTAACTTGCGAGTACACAAACTCTGAAGGAACATCAAATAGCGCTTCTGTTAGTATTTTAGTTAAAGAAACAGACCAATTTGAGAGTCATGATGAAGTGGATGTTGTTATTATTGGCATCAATGAATGGGAACCAATCCACTTTGAAGCTGGTTTTAATGAACCAGATTGGCGTAATTATTTTTCACTAAAAGTGAATGGTATAGAAACACCAGTTACAAATGATATGTTATTGTGGGATACTGAGATGGATATGTATTCGGAAGGTTTATATACTCTTTCTATAGAATATGTTGATTCCTTAGGAATATCGCATTCACATTCAGTAACTATTTCAATTGGTGAATCTTTTATTGATACGTTAACACCGATGACTATATATGACATATTATATCAAGGTCTTAATTATTCCGATGTTCGTATAGATGGGTTAGAAGTTGTTACTATATTTGATAATTATGCATTGATGCAACTGAATGGTGAATACATAGTTGTTAGTACATATAGTTCCAATATGCCTCTTCCAGCTGATTATTTACAAGTTGGGGATGTTGTGAACGTAGCAGGTGAGTTCCAATACAGTAGTAGTTGGAGTTTACGTATGGAATTAGTAGCTAGACAAATTGTAAAAGTATCTAGTGGCGAACCTAGCGAGAGAAATCCTGTTGATACTGATCTAGCAACATTGTTTGATATTATCGATGTTCAGTATTATACGACACTTAGAAAAACAGTTGCTACATATAATGAAATATCAAAACAACTTGGTGACATGATTATAATGAATGAATTAGCATTAGAAGATGGTGTTACGTATGAAGTTGAATTAATAATGTATTCAAATTATGAAAACGAAGCACCAGTAGTCGTAGTTGTAAGTTTTGAAGAATATGAAGAAATTATAGAAACTCCTACTATTAATCCTTATGTACCATTTAGAGGTTATGGTGATGGTAGTGAGGTGCAAATAGTTGTTGATTATGTATCAAGCATCAGTGAACATGCATTTGTTGCGAATGCTTTTGAATACCCCAATGCATATGCAGGAAGTATTATAGTTGATACAACAGGAACAAACTTAGAATGGATTGCAGACTCACTAGTAGAGGGTGGGTCACTAAAAGTAGATGGTGTTATTGTAAAAGTTGAGGATGATACAAATGGGTATGGGTTTAAGTTTGTGCCAACTGCTAATCCTATCATTACAGCTTTATCACCAAACTATATTATGAAAGACCCTACTATAGGAGATGCAGTAGTAACTACAAAAGAAGAGTTATTAGCGGATTTAGAATATGATATTCAAGTATTAGGAATTATGCCTGATGATAACTATACACAATATTTCTATGAAATGACTGCTACGTATGATTCGACAAATAATACATTTGGTGGTTTTAATGTTTCCGTTCTAGGAGTTCAACTAATTGAAGATGGAGAGTACAAAGTGCAATTTGTTATAGACAAACTTTATTATGATGCACCATATGCTGAGATAATTATCTTAGCTCCATTTTATGAACTTCCACAAAGTTATACAGTAGATCAAGAGTTGGCAACATTAAGAAATTTAACAATTATTTCTAATAATGGAACTATAATAGTTGCTGTCAATGAGACTAACGATGTAACCATAACAATTAACATTGAAGATAACTCAGAGTGGTCAGCACTAGAACCTGAAACATTGATTCATGTTGTAGGTGTAACAACAATCTTAGGATACACTGATACCGATATTTCAGTAACAGCTGTAGACATTCAATTAGCAGGGTAGGTGATTCGTTTGAAAAAAATAGTATTTATTTTCATACTTGTATTTTTATTAACGGGCTGCGAACCTACTTTAAGAATCGCTGCAGATGGATTTAGTTCAACTGAAATAGAATATGGGGCAAAGAAACCAGAATGGCATGATTTTTTCATCATTAGTTATAATGCCGATGCTATATTCCCAGAAAAAGAGGTCATTGTAAAGTGGACACCAGAGTTTGATGCTTTGACACCTGGTGACTATGAAATGTATTGTGAATATACGGACGAATCTGGAGTTAGTGTTTCGGAAACCATCGTGATTACAGTATTACCAAAAGAATAAATAGATAAAGAAACTGCTTTTAGGGGTAGTTTCTTTTTAAATCATTACTTTTGTCATATGTTTGTTAAAAACTATAAAGTTTATAATTTGAACAGAATGGAGGAGGTATGTTCATGAAATTATTTAAAAAGATATTAATGATTTGTTCAATATTTTTTATAGTTGGTTGTTCACCGAAAGAGGATGAACCTGATATACCTGTAGTAGTTGAACCAATCATAGAACTTGCTGAATTAGAGATTTCATCAGAAGAAATGACATTAGAAATTGGAAGTGATTTTGCATTTCCTACAGTTACTTGTAGTGATAATGGTGAACCTTGTGAAGCAACCTTAGTGGGGGAATATGATTTTAGTGAAGTAGGAGAATACACTGTTACATATATATATATGAAAATGAAGCGGGTAGTGTAGAAGTTACTTGTGCTGTATGTGTAGTGGATACAGAAGCCCCAACTATTTTAAGTATAGAAGATGTAACAATTCCTTTAGGAACTAATTACATTCAAGCAGAGATTGATTTCTCTGATAATTATGATGAAAACAGTGTTTTAGAAGTAGAAGGGACTGTAAATATAAATGAAGTCGGATCATATCCGATTACTTTTACTGTAACTGATTCATCGGATAATGTATCTACATTTGTTCATTATGTACATGTTGTAGATGAAATTGCTCCAACGATTTCACTACTTGGAGATGCTAGTTTAGTTGTATATAGAGGTAGAGACTATACAGAAGCTGGATACGAAGTATCGGATAACTATGATACAGAATTGGTAGTTACTGTTAGTGGTATCGTGGATACGGATACAGATGGAACCTATACACTGGTTTACATTGTTTCTGATTCATCTGGTAATCAAAGTTCAACAGAACGTGTTATTACCGTAAAAAGAAAACCATCTTCAAGTGGAGGAAGTTCTAGTTCATCTAGTACACCACCTCCAGCACCAGACCCAATCGCTATCTCAAATACAGCAAGCGGGTTAAATGACACAGAGATTACGATTAATGCGAATAGAGCATATACAGAAATTATCTATGTCTCAGGTATTTTAGATTACGAAAATGAACACAGTGGATTATGGGAAACTATTTCTGCGACTAGTTCATTTACGGTTAGTGGTTTAATGGAAACAGGTTATGAGTTTGCGGTTAAAGATTCAACTGGTCAAGTTTCACCTATTTATAGTGTTGTAATAGATTCAACACTTCCAGTAGTAGAAACTACATATTATACATCAACAGGAACTACAGATACAATACCAGGTCATGACCGTTATGCGAATAGTGTTGACTATAACGATGGTGTTTTAACTGCCGGAGCACCTGATGCTTTGTCTGGCGAATTAGTTAAGATATTTAGAGAAGGTGAACAAGGGCAAGTTATACTGAGCTATTCAGCAACTGAAATTGGATTTGGTTCAGATGCTGTAGTAGAAGGAGAGTACCTTTTAGTTGGGGCTCCAGATGCCAAAGGACCAAACAACGAAGAAATTGGAGAAGTATCGATATATGATGCTGATTCCGGTATTAAAGAAAGAACATTCTCTTATTCATTATTCTTTAATAGTGGAGTGAATGAACATTATATGTATGTTGAAGGTGATGGAATATCAGTGCCTAACACATTTAGATTAATCGACATAACATATGGTAGTACATATCCAACGCTTACTGATCCAATTACAGCAAACGATCTTGTATTGGGTATCCATAACACTGCTATCGCAGCATTAGCACCAATTGATGGACATTTAGGAGAAAACCTAGATGCTGATGGGGATTACTTTGTAGCTTCATCATACACTGATTCAGGGCTAGGGTTTGTTTATTTAGGGTCATTCTCTGATTCTGGATTTAGAAGAATCTGAAGTGGCTTTGTTAAGTTGGAGAGTAATTTAGGATACCCCCACCCTAATTTCTTTGTTTTTATTGGTAAATAAATAGTTGTTTCTATATTCTATAGGACTAGATTTAAGTTTTGTCACTATTCTAGTTTCATTATAGTACTTTATATACTCATGTATTGTTTCTATTAATTCTTCTGCTGTTTGATAAACCTCTCTACAGTGATTCCACATTTCTTCTTTCATTCTCCCAAAGAAGTTTTCGGTTGGTGAGTTATCAATACAGTTTCCTTTTCTACTCATTGACTGAATCATGTTTAACTCTTTTAACCACAACCGGTACCTGGAGTTTTGATATTGTACTCCTTGATCAGATTGTATAATCATTCCTTCTAGATAGTTTGAATGATTACTCTCTAATGACTTCATCATTATTTCTATCTTATCCATCTTTGCATTCGTACCTACTGAATATGATAACACTTCTCTTGTATGGAAATCAATTATAGGTGATAGGTACACTGACTGTTCATCCATCGGAAACATTGTGATATCTGTTCCTGCTTTTTCATATGGCTCAGTTGTTTCAAAGTCTCTATCCATTATGTTTGGATGTAGTTCTCCTACTATACCTTCATATGAACTATATTTTTTCCATTTTTTCTTTTTAAGGCGAAGATATCCTTTTTCCTTCATGATTGCTCTTACTTTGTTCTTTCCTATCTTATATCCTAATTTCTTTAGTTCTATATAGATTCTTTGATATCCCATTCTCTTTTTATGTTTTTCAATGTACAGATATTCAATTTCTTCTTTTATCTCTACATAGTTATCTTTGTTTTCTTTTATAACTTGCATATTATAGTAGTAGACAGATGAACTTATCCCTACTACTTCAAAAAGGACCTTTAAACTGAATTCACTTCTTAATTCTGTAACTATAGCTGCCTTTTCTCTATTTGTTACCTTTTTTAGATCTCGAATTAAGAACTGCGACTTTTTTAAGTATTCTATCTCTGCTTTCAGTCTAGTGTTTTCTTCCTTTAATGCTTTATCTACTTTATATTTATTACGCTCTTCCTCTGACATGTATGCTTTTCTTGAAAAAGTATCTTTAATACTAGCTTCACCTTTGTTCTTATACATCTTTACCCAATCACCTAAGATGCTTGGGTCTAACAATGCAAAATCCAAAGCTACTTGTCTAAGCGATTCTCCTTCAAGTACTCTTCCGATAGCTAATAGTTTTGTGTCTCTTAAATATGATCTGACCTTTAATCTGTTAAATGGTTTCTCTCCATGCTTCTTGTAAAGATTAACCAAATACTTCAAACTACTCAGATCATAATTACTGTATCTCTCTGATACATGTGAAAGTGATAAGTGATCATATACATGTTCCTTTACCATCTCTAGTTTCTCATTTAGTGTATAACGCATAAAAAAGGCTCCCTTCATCAGAGTAGGTATATTATACCAGTTCTCCAACTTTTGGAAGCCATTTCAATCATTCACGGTGGGGAAGTAAACCACATTGGATTTGATGTAGCAATTGATGGAGATAATATCGTTACTACTGCTAAAGACTTAAATGGAGATTTATATGCATATTTATTTAAAATAAGTGATCCAGATTATGTAAATACACTAAGCCTAAGTTATGGTGGTTCAGTTGGATATAATCTTCCAAGTATTGACATTGAAGGTGATTACATTGCGCTTGGTTCTGAATTTGATTCAATGGACTTAGACGAAAATGCTGGTGCAGTGTACTTATTAAAAATAAGTGATGAATCATTCGAAAGAAGAATTACATCTGATACACAAATGGCATACGATTACTTTGGTTCATCAGTAGATATTACTGGAGATTACATCGCAATAGGTGCAATGGGTAGAGGTAATAATGAAGGCCGAGTTTATTTATACTCAATCTCACAAAATGCTATCGTAAAAGAGTACCAAGAATCATCTGATGGAGATCTATTTGGATTTACCGTTGCTTTATCTGAAGATATGGTTTATGTAGGTACTGGAACTAGCAATTACTTAAAAACTTTTAATAAACTATCTGGATATAAAGTAGAGATAACAGATGAGAATACTCAGACGGTTCTTGTTACTAAAGATGGTGTTCCTTACACAATGATGGATAACTTCATAGACGAAAATCTAGGTATCTTTGTTGTAGAGGCTACTGATATCGCAGGCAATGTAGGTAGTGGTATATTAAACTTAGACCCACCTGTATTGGATAATTTAGATGGTTTGATAGTTTATGTAGATTCACTAACACCTACTTTAAGTGCAAATAAAGAATTTAAGTATAGATTAGAAGGATCAGGGGATTGGTCAGAACTTTCTAGTGGACTAAGTTTAGTGATTCCTAGTGGATTAAGCGAAGGTTCTACTGGAATTTATGTTCAGGCAGCAAATGGAGCTACTAGTGAATTACATTATGTAGGAGTTGACACAATCGCTCCTGTATTTACAGTTGATTTTATCGCAAGTGAAGAGTATGGAAACAAGTTTAGAATAAATGTTACTGAAACAAATAAAGACAGCATTGTTGCGACAAGCGCAAGCGGTATGTATCAGTTACAAAGTAGTATTGATATTGTTGATGATGGAACATATGAAATAACAGTTACAGATAAAGCTGGAAACGTTACTTCAGGTGTTTATGAATGTGATTTGATTGCACCGATAATTCAAAATACAAGTGGACTAGTTGAAACATCAGGAATTACGATTTCCGCTGATGAAAACTTTGTTTCAATTTCAACAGACAGTGGGTTAACTTGGGTTGATTCTGCGGGTACTACATCTCACGATTTAACAAACTTAGCCGAAGGTACATATGAAGTTAAAGTTAAAGACAGTACTGGAAATGTTTCAGATGCCTATGTAGTGAAAGTTAATGCAATTACTCCTACCATTCTTAACACAGAAACTTTAATACAAGATGATGTTACCATTACGACTAATGAAGAAATAAAATTTGTTCAAATAGACGGCACAGATTGGATAGAAGGATCAGGAACTACACATGACTTTATCGGTTTAGAGGATGGGACTCATACAATTATCTTTAAAGATGTTACTGATATAGAATCGGCTCAATATACATTTACAGTGGACACAGTTGCTCCGGTAATTTCTGCTTCAGGTGTAGCTACAGTGGATGGAACACTTGTAATTAATACAAGTGGACTAACGATTAGTACCGATGAAGATTTTGTATCTATTAAACCAGACGCGTTAAGTGATTATACTGAAATTTCAGCGACATCTACTTATGATTTTTCTAGTTTATCTAATGATCAACAACTTAGAATAAGAGTTAAGGATGCTGCTGGAAATGAATCAGAATATAAGTATGTTTACGTTGATACAGAGTTAAGTATTGCTGTAAGTGAAACTAGTACTGCTGGTACATTTAGAGTGGATGTAACCTCAGATGAATACACTTCAACTGGTCATTCTGGGTACTTACACATTGTTATTATGAGTGGTGTAACTGAAATTTGTAATGAAGATAATGTTGCTGGAACTCAGTACTTCTCTAGTAACTGTCAAATGAGTGTTGAAGCTACCTATGATATAACAGTTACGGACTTAGCGGGGCATACTGCAACATTACAATTTGAACTTGATACAAAAGCTCCTACAATATTATCACCTACAGAACAATCATATTCTAGTGGTGTTATTAATATCTTGACGGATGAAGATTTTGTAGCATACTCATTAAATGATGGTACAAGTTGGACATCTGTAGATGGTACAAGCGATTTAACTGTAAATGGTTTAACAGATGGCTCTACACTTTTAAAAGTAAAAGATGCCGCAGGTAATGAATCAATTATGGTTGTAGTCTATGTGAAAACTTCTGCGACTACGATTACTCATGTAGTAAATTCAGGAGAATATGAAGTGTATACTGTTGATGAGTATCGACAACTGGAAAGTTGGATAGTAACAAAAGATGGTAACCCGTTTGAAACAGTTACTAGACCACTGGGTCTTACATCTTATAGTTCGGAACAACCATATGGTGATGGTTCATTTGGAGAACAAACATTGGATCAACCTGGTGATTACGTGATTACTGCTGTGGATAGATATGGATTTACTATGACATATTCATTTACAATTCCAACACCTCCAGCATAAACAAAATTTTAACCCCGAATAAATTCGGGGTTTTTCTTATATTGAACTTATTTAATAAATTTCGTATAATTTTTTTAGGAGTGTTTATATGAGCATATACATTAAAAATAGTAAAACAGACAAGTTAATACAAAGATTTGATGAAGTTTTATCTGGAAACTTCTCTTTTACTACGATTTTAGGAGAAGCTGGGACAGGGAAAACTTTTTTAGTTCAAAACAATAAAGAATTCTTTGAAACAAATAGTCACTTTGTGCAGTATAAATCAAATAGACACAATGTTAACGCATTTCATTCTATTGAGGAGATGTTAACTGAAATCACAAATTATATCTACACACTTCCAACAGATGAATATAAACAAATTAAGGATAGATTAATTAACGAACACTTAGTACATTATGAGTCTTTGACAACTATTAATCCACGATTTGCATCTCTAATTTCAAAAAGACTTGTAAGAAGGCAAATCAGTATTTCAAAAGATAACTTAGTGAGTGTTTTAACACAAGTGTTAGATACGCTATCAAACGTGCTACATCCGCTGGTTTTGTTCTTTGATGATGTTCAATGGATGGACCGAGATTCTTACGTATTGTTGGAGTCTTTATCAAGAAGTGAAAAAAACATGTACTTTGTTTTAGCTGCTAGAACTACTGAATTACCACAACACATGATTAATTCAGTATTTTTCACTCCAGAAGCGATTATAAAACTAGAGCCGTTTACAATAGATGAAACACATAATTATATTACGAAGTTAATGGATCATCCTCAAGAGAAGATGTTTTCAGAAACAGTGTATATTTTAACAGGGGGGAATCCGTTTTATACTGGGTTTGCGATAAGTCAGTTACAAAAGAGTAACCCCAATACAGAAACATTTTCTGTTCAGGATTTAAAAAGTATTGAACTAACCAGTGAAAATCCGAATGTATTAACTAGCCAACTAGATCGATTAAATAAAACGGAGTTAAATGCTCTTGGTATTTTATCTTGTTTGGATTCTGGTATCAAAGAAGAGTTGTTACAAAAAATTGGAATCGATAAAGAAGTACTAGAGGACTTACAGAAGAAATATTTAGTTTCAATTAATAACGGAACTGTTTATATAGTCCATGACATCGTAAAATATACGGTTTATGAGTATTTAAGTGTAGAACAATTAGAAAATCATTATTTTTTCTTATTAGAGAGTTTATTAGGTGAAGGTTTGGATAATACATTTTATGTATATTTGATCTTGCAGTCTAGAGTAAGTGATATATTAGGCGAAAAAGCTGTAACTTATCTTGAACTTGTAGTGGAAGAGGCAATCTCCGCGAGAGAAAAAGGTGATATCGGTAGAGCGCTTGAATTATTAAAGTTTGCCGGAAGGATATATGAAGTTATAGATGATCCTTCGATTGATTATGTCATCAAGTTAAATACAATGGAATGTGAATACATCAGCGAAAACGTTTATTATGCACAAGCTTTATATAATGAACTGTTAAGAGAGTATCCATCAAGAAGTGTTGAGACAAAAATGAACTATATTAGTTTTTATGCTTACAATGCTGAATGGGAGAAAGTTTTGTCCTTAGGTAATGAACTTTTAATAATTTTAGGTCACCCATTAACAAAAACAAGTCAAGTACTAGACATATTAGCCTATAGAAGACTGTATTCAAAAAAAAGCTTAGGACAACTAGAAAACTTAGAAAGAGTGAAAGACCCATATATATTTGATGTTCTAGAAGTACTAACGATAATGATTCCTGCATCAAATAGAATAAACCTTGAGTTGTTTAACAGAATAGCGCTAAAACTAGCAGTGCTAGTAGCTAAACATGGGTATAGTGAATATTCCTCTATTGGGTATTCGATGGCCAGTTTAATCCAGTACTTTTTCTTTAAAAACTCAAACAAGGGTGATGCCATTCAATTAAAAACTGTAGAAATACTTAAAGGAAACGACCAACTTCGTTCTATTCCATATGCCCTTTTAGGAACATTTACACATCACTGGAATCATCCCTTTGCTGAATCGATGGAACTTTTAAGAAAATCTTATCAATTCAGTGGGAGAGATAATGAATTTTTATTCAGTAACTATGCACTTGTATTCCATGTAATCACCATGTACGTAAATGGGTCAAGACTGGATGAGATTGATGCATATATGAATGGGTTTAACCGTGAGACTTCACGTTTAGAGGATTTTTTATTAAAACATATGTTTGAGTTATACCGAACGCAGTTAAATTATTTACGTCATGGTAAAGAAGAATATCAATTTTTACCAGCAAGAAAAAACTCTTTTGATGCAACTATTATTTTAAATCATAAGATGTTGCAAATACATCAATATTATTTAGAGGATCGAATTGAAGATGGGTTCAAGTTGGCTGATGAAATTGATCACTTAGTATGGGCTCATGATGGTTTTGTGTTAAATGGTCATTTCGCATTTTATAGTTGTTTGTTAAGAATTTATTATTGCGATCAATTTAAAAAAACGAAGAAGAATGCTGACACTATTCAAAAATTATTATCCTTTATGGAACAGTGGGTTGAAGGTAAAAATATTGACCATCAAATACAATACAAGCTTGCCGTACTTGTATGGAATAAAGTTCAAGGAAATACCGTAGAAGATACAATAAAAGAAATATCTGATTTAGTTTTAAAAACTTTGAATAAACCGTTGAGAGTTACTGTATATAAAGTGTTAGTAGATTATTACAAAAACATCAAAGAAGTAAAGGAAGTGTATCAGCAAAAATTGTACAAAGATTTATGTAGTTGGGGAGCTCCTTATATATCTTCAATGTATAAGTATGTAGTCTCTACGAAAAAAGAAGAAATTCCAAAACTAGAAGCGGTAAAAGAATATGCAAACATGTCTGACTTCGAGGTAACAAAGTATTACATAGATTATTTGAGATATGCGACGGGCATTTCTGATATTGGGCTATGTTTTGAGAAGAACGAAAACTTATTTCTTAAGTACCAGTTTGGTACGGAGAATATAGAACATGATTCATTAAACATTAGTATGGCAAAAGGCATTTCTCAAAAAGTATTGCGATATGTATTTCGTTCTGGAGAGACATATTATCAAGATGGACTGCTTTGTCTTCCTTTAAAAGAAAACGAAGTACTAAGTGGTGTTATTTATATGACATTAGGAGACAATACAAAGTATGAAATGGTACAGGATGTAGTTCGTACCTATTTACCTATACAAACGAGTAAAAACGGAAGAACTGCTAAATTATCTGAAAAATTGACAAACCGGGAAATTGAAATTATACAACTTGTTAGTGAAGGTAAATCTAATGATGCGATTGGAAAGATTTTGTATGTTACTATAGGGACAGTAAGAAATCACTTATCAAATGCTTATAAAAAGATGAATGTAAGTAATAGAGTTCAAGCTATCATTGTTGCGAAAGAACTAGGAATTATAAATTAAAAAAACTACTATTTTTAATAGTAGTTTTAATTTATAGTTGTATCTCGTTTAATGTAAATAACATCTAAGACATTTTCTTTTTTTACGGGTTTATCATTTAACATGTTGATGATTGTGTTCGCAGCTATTATACCGATTTCTTTGATAGGTTGCTTTATTGTTGATAATAAGGGATAAACCATCGGAATCATGAAGTTATCATCGTATCCGATTATTTGAATTTGATCTGGAATAGAAATTTTAAGTTCATTTAATATTCTTAGAGCAGTAAATCCAATACTATCGTTGTCTGCGAAAATACCATCGATATCTTTGTATTGTTGGAAGAATGATTTAACGTTCTCGTAGTTATCACTTTCAGAAAGATCTGTTTCGAATTTACCTATATTGATTTTGATATTACCTCTTGCATGCTCGATACCATCTCTTAGTCCTTTTTCCCTCATAACATTTGCGTGATAGTGAGATTGTCCAGATAGGTGGAGTATATTTCTACAACCATTTTGAACTAGCTTCTCACCAGCTATATAAGCACCTTTGTAAAAGTTAGAAGTTATATGAGGAACATCCTCATGTAAAATACCATCAAGTGAAATAACAGGAACATAAATTTTGTCATCATATGTTGTCAAAGGAGAAGGAACGATAACTATAATTCCATCTACCTGCATAGATTGCATCATATGAATGTAATTTTTCTTTTCTCTCGCTCCAACCGTATTAGTTAAAATAATACTATACCCTTTTTGTGCAACAGCTTGCTCAATCTCTTGTACAAGCTGCGGAAAATAAGGATTTGTAATATCCGGTACAATAACACCAATTAACTTAGAAGCCTTTTTATTAAGCATCTGAGCCGTTCTGTTTGGTTGGTAATTATGCTCTTCCATTATCTTTAATACTTTTTGACGCGTTTTTTCGCTTACATTTGGGTGGTTTGTTAATACACGTGATACAGTTGATTTTGATACACCACACATTTTAGCAATTGTATTAATTGTGATCATTGTATTCACCTTCTTCATCAATAATAGAATACTTGATTCTTGTTTAAAAATAAAGGTTTTTAACCTCCTATTTTTACAACAAAAGGCCTATAAGGCCCTTAGATAATGTTGTGTTCAGTTAAAATTGCTTCGATACCTTCGAATACTTGCTCTGCATTGTCGCCGTCAACTTCAACACCAAACTCTGTATTTACAGTGATAGCTAATGACATAACAGACATAACAGATTTAGCATTTACCTTTTTGTCTTTGTAAATGATATTAATCTCGTTATCATATTTACCTGCTTCTTGAACAATTAATGTTGCAGGTCTTGCATGTAATCCTAACTCATCGATTACTAAATAATCTTTACGCATTGTTTTCCTCCATAAGTTTAATTACATCTTCCTCAGTCTGACATTCTAATGAAGCAGTCGCTAAGTCCAATGCTTGTTTATTCGAAATCCCTCTTACTAATCTTTTGGTTCTAAGAATAGAAGAAGCACTCATACTAAGCTCATCCAGTCCCATTCCAAGTAGAATTGGAACAGCTAATTCATCTCCAGCCATCTCTCCACACATACCAACCCAAATGTCAGCTTTATGTGCAGCTGTAATAACATTTTGTATTAAGTGTAGAAGAGCTGGATTCAATGGTTGATACAAGTAAGATACTTTTTCATTCATTCTGTCTGCAGCGAATGTGTATTGGATTAAGTCATTTGTTCCAATGCTGAAAAAGTCAACATGTTTTGCAAACTGATGTGCTAAAACAGCAGTTGCTGGAATTTCTATCATCATCCCAATCTCAATAGAATTACTTACTTCAACTCCCTCAGAGATTAACTGTTTCTTTACTTTCTTAAACTGTTCCTTAGCGGCCAACAATTCATTAATTGTAGCAATCATCGGGAACATGATTTTTAGATTACCATAAACACTTGCTCTTAGCAATGCTCTTAATTGAACTTCAAACAGTTCTGGTTGATCTAAACATAAACGAATAGCACGGTATCCTAGGAATGGATTCATTTCATCAGGGAATTTAAGATAACTTAATTCTTTATCTCCACCGATATCCAATGTTCTAATCACAACTGGTTTATTACCCATTGCTTCTAAAACAAGTTTATATGCTTCAAACTGTTCTTGCTCAGTAGGAAGGTTTTTTCTATCCATATATAAGAACTCAGTTCTATATAAACCAATACCATCTGCACCGTTTTCTAATACTTTTTCAAGATCCTTAGGTGAGCCAATGTTTGCGGCTAGTTCAATGTGTTTTCCATCTAAGGTCATCGACTGTTCATGGATTAATTTTTTTAATTGAAGTTTTTCTTGTTCATAGTTTTCAATTAAAGTTTTATATTCTTCAATAATTTCGTTGTTTGGATTTACTAAAACCAGACCTTCTGTACCATCAATGATCAAGATATCACCATTTTGAATCTCAGTAGTAGCTGTTTTTGTTCCAACAACTGCTGGAATTTCTAATGTCCTTGCCATAATAGCACTGTGTGATGTTCTACCACCAATGTCAGTGACAAACCCTTTTACATACTTTTTATTTAATTGGGCTGTATCTGATGGCGTTAAATCTTTTGCAACTATGATAACTTCTTCATCAATAGAAGAAGTATCACTTAACTCAACATTAAGGATCTTTGCGATGACTCTTTTTGACACATCCTTAATATCTAGAGCACGCTCTTTCATGTACTCATTATCCATACTTTCAAAAATTAAAATGTATTTTTCACAAACCTCGTTATAGGCATATTGTGAAGTAATTTGATCCGATTCTAATAATTGCGTTGTTTCTTTGATGATTTCTGGGTCTTCTAATAGAAGTAAATGTGCATCAAAGATTAACGCTTCACTTCGTCCGATTTTCTCTACGGTCTTGTCTCTTAGTTCTGTTAATTCCAATTTAGACCTCTGAATAGCATCTTCTAATATACTAATCTCTTTTTCCGCATTATTAAGCGATTTTTTCTCTATTGTAAGATTAATTTCCTCGATAATAAATGCTTTATTTATTGAGATACCTGTACTTGCTCCAATACCGGTAATACTCATAAAAACACCTCCAAAATATTATTGTTAACTGATGAAAAAAGATGTTTGCTTGCAACTCTATGCACATAGTACAATAAAAAAAAACGCTTGTAAATATAAAATATTAACGTATAATACTCAGTAAATATAAATATTTACTGGCTGTTTTATCAAGTTGTGAAAAGGTTTGAATTTCAAAAGAAAAAAATAATTAGAGCGTTGACAAACAAAAATATACGGTGTATTCTAGTTGTGATGAAAGAGTTTTCAGACATTTGCAATTTTAAATTAAACAAAAAATCACGCTTGATCTGAGCAAGATTACAATTTACATAATTTTAAGAAACTTTATGATTACAAAAAAATAATCATTTTATTTTGAAACTTATTGGAACCGGTTCCAATAATTGTCTCAAAGTAGTTCAAAAATTGTGTTATTATTATTTTCGAGGTGAAAAAATGAAATTATCAGAATTACTAACAAAAGAAATGATCGAAGTTGGGGTCGATGTAAAAAATTGGGAGGATGCAATCAAAAGTGTAGGAAGTGTATTAGTTCGAAATAAAAAAATTGATACACAGTACATTGACGATATGATTGCTGCAGTCCACAAGTTTGGTCCATACATTGTTCTATTACCAGGTTTCGCATTTGCACATGCACAGGTAAGCGAAGCTGTAAAAGAAGATTGTATGGCGTTGATTACTTTAAAAGACCCAGTGAAATTTAATCATAAGGCGAATGATCCAGTAAAAACTGTCTTTGCATTTGGAACATGTTCGAAAGATGGTCATATGGAAATTATTCAAAACTTGGGTGCAATGTTGATGGTACCTGAAAATGTTAAGGCAATTTCAAACGCGAAGGATGCAAATGAAATTATGGAAATAATTAATAAATACTAAGAGAAGGAGACGAAGTTTATGAGCAGAAAGTATGAAGTTTTATGTGTTTGTGGGTTTGGTATCGGTTCAAGTTTACTTTTAAAAATGAATGCTGATACTGTATTAGCTAAAGCTGGATATGACGCAAAAGTTGATCCAATGGATGTTACATCGGCGAACGGGAGAAAGCCTGACTTAGTATTGACGTCGGCAGAAATCGCTACACAGTTACCTGAATTCGATTGTGCAGTAGTTGTTATTGACAACTTCATGGATTTAGAAGAAATCAGAGTAAAAGCTACAACTGAATTAGACAAAATTAAATAAAGATAAAATTTTAAAAAAGAAAAGGAGATTGTACTATGTTACAAAACATTATGGACGTTTTAATTTCTATTATTCGTCAACCAGCATTATTTATTGGTATCATTTCATTCCTAGGGTTAGTGATCCAACGTAAACAAGCATCAGATGTAATCCAAGGAACGATTAAAACTATCGTAGGGATGATTATCTTATTACAAGGGGTTAATATCGTAATCGGATCTATCCAACCATTATCAAATATTTTCGCAAATTTATTCTCAACAGGGACAGTTGGAGACTGGGGTACTACAGTTGGACCATTTATGGTTGAGTATGGATCGTTAATTGGTATGGTAATGTTGGCAGCATTTGTAGGAAACATCCTTGTTGCTAGATTCACAAAATTTAAATCAATTTACTTAACAGGAAACTTATTAATTTGGTTCCCAATGTTATTCATCTCAGCTGCTGTAGAAGCTGGAATTACAAATCAAGTGGTATTATTCATCTTCGCTTTCGTATTAGATATGGCATTGATTACAATTTCACCACAATTAATGAGACCATTAGTTAAGAAGTTAACTGGTAGCGAAGACTTCACTATCGGTCATACAACAGCTCCATTCTGTTTAATGGGTGCTGGAATTGGGAAATTAATCAACAAACCAGAAGAATCAACAGAAGATTTAAATATTCCTAAGTCATTAGACTTCTTTAGATCTACTACAATCACTTCAGGATTAGTAATGATTACTTTATACTTCGTTCTTGCAATTATCTTATTCGCAACTGGACGTGGTGAAGTAGTTATAAACAGTGGTTTAGGTCAATATTGGTACACTGCGGCAATTATGCAAGGTTTAACATTCGCTGCTGGTACAGTTGTATTATTACATGGTGTAAGAATGGTTTTAGCGGAAATCGTTCCTGCATTCAAAGGTATCTCAGACAAATTCGTTCCTGGTGCAATTCCTGCATTAGATATTCCTTTAGTATTCCCTTATGGACAAAATGCTTTAATGATTGGATTCATTATTTCAATGGTTACATCTGTAGCTACAATCTTCATCATGGGTTCTTTAGGATGGTTAACTGTAGCGGTTATTCCATTAACTGTAGCTTGTTTCTTCGACGTAGCACCTGCTGCTATCTTCGCAAACAAATACGGTGGACGTAAAGCTGCTTATTTAACTGCTGCTTTAGGTGGTATCTTAATGATTGTTTTAGTAGCGTTCACAATCCCAATGATTGCTAATACTACTGGTACGTTCTTACAATTATACGGTGGTAACGAGTTCTCAATCTGGACTGCTATCGCTAAATTCTTTGCAAACTTATTTGCATAATTAACTAATATTATGGGCGTTGGGGTTTTCCTTCAATGCCCTTAATTATGAGAAGAGAGGACATAGAAATGAAAATAGGAATACACTTATCCGTTTTTACAGAGAATTGGAATGATGATGTCCTACCGTATATTTCTTTATCAAGAGAGATAGGATATGACTGCGTAGAGATTCCATTAATGGATCCATTTAATATGGATATAAAAGCATTACAAGAAGAATTAACTAAAAATAATATGGATGTAACGTGTGGTACTGGATTAAATCCAACGACAGATATTACATCTTTAGATGAAACAACTCGTGCTAATGGTATTAATCACATAAAAAAATGTATCGACATTTGTGCTGAACTGGGATCAAAAACATTAAATGGTGTCGTACACTCGCCTTGGGGTACAACTGTTCCAAGAGCAAATTTTACTAAGCAAAGAGAACAAGGTGTTAAATCACTAATTGAGATTGCAAATTACTGTGAAGAGAAGAACATTACATTATGTTTGGAAGTACTAAATAGATTTGAATCTTCTTATCTAAACACAATGGATGAAGGAGTTGAATTAATCAACGAGGTTGGTTCAGACTTCATTAAGTTACATGTAGACACATTTCATGCCAATATCGAAGAAAGAGATATGTATACAAGTATTAAACGACATATTAATAAAATTGGTCATGTTCATTTCGCAGATAATCATAGAGGTACTCCAGGTACCGGTCAAATTAAATTTGAAAAGATAGTTTCATCTTTAAAAGAAGGAAATTATCAAAATTGTATAGTAGTAGAGTGTTTTGTAATTCCAAATTGTGAAGCTGGTAACGGTACATTCACATGGAGAAAAATTGAACCTACTCCTGAACAGATGGCAAAAGAATCATTTGCTTACATCGATAAGCTTTTAAAGGAGAATTAAAATGTTACAGTCAAAAGAAATAAAGCAGTTGTTATTAGAGATAGCAACGATGATTGTTGATTCAGAAGATGAATTATCAAGATTAGATGGGGTAATCGGGGATGGAGATCACGGTATTTCTATGAAAAGGGGAGCTTTAAAAGGTATTGAAGTTCTAAATGAAATGTCTGATGATGAACCGATTAACGAGTACTTCAAAAACTATGGTTGGTCACTTGTTAGAGTAATGGGTGGCGCAATGGGACCATTAGTTGGAATAATATTTACAGAATTTGGTAAAGCATGTAAAGATCAAGACAGTTTCGGTGCTACTGAATTTGTAAATGCAATCAAGGGTTCAACTATGAAGGTACAGGAATTTGGTGGAGCTAGATTAGGTGATAAAACTATGGTAGATGCTATGATTCCAACAATGGAAGCATCAAAAGAGTCCTTAGACAGTGGCGATGATTTTAATACTGTGTTAGAAAAATCTCACCAGGCTGCATTACAAGGTGTAGAAAACACTGTAGAGTTGATGGCAAGAAAAGGACGTTCTAAATGGTTAAGAGAAAAATCAATTGGACATCCAGATGCTGGGGCCACTTCATATAGTAAAATTATTGGAAAAATTAAAGAATTTGTTATTGAGGGTTAGATCATGAACAAAAAGATATTAAATAATAAAAGTGAAATAGTACAAGATATGCTTTCTGGAATAGAAGCTGCATATTCTCATAAGTTGGTATGGGAAAAAGAAGAGAATGTACTATATAGAAAAGAAATTGAACCAAATAAAGTAGGAATTATTATTGGGAATGGATCTGGACATGAACCAGCTTGTGTAGGTTTTGTTGGTAAAAATATGTTAGATGCAAATGTTGTTGGTAATGTATTTGCAGCACCGGGACCATTTGGAATGTTAAAAGGAATCAAACGTACAGATTCTGGTAATGGTGTAGTAGTTATTATTTCTCAACATGCTGGAGACATCTTAAACTCAAAAATGGGTGTAGATATGGCGTTAGACGAGGGTCATGATGCAAGAGTTGTTATCGTGCATGATGATGTAGTGTCTGCTCCTAAAGAAGAAACTGATGAACGAAGAGGAACTGTAGGTACATTGTTTGTCTATAAAATGTTAGGGGGATATGCTACAGATGGTCATTCTATTGATGATGTTGTCGCATTTGGTAAACATATTGTAAATAATGTTAGAACCATAGGTATGGCAAATGTACCAGGAACATCTCCTGTTAATGGAGAATTGATGTTTGAATTAGGAGAAGATGAAATAGAAATTGGTTTAGGAGTTCACGGTGAAGCTGCAGCTCAAACTGTAAAAACAGCTTCTAGTAAAGAAATCGCCTCTATTATGTTAGAAAAACTCCTAGAGGATATTGATTATAATGAAAATGATGAGTTTTCAGTTATTGTAAATAGTATGGGACAAACTACACTAGCTGAATTACATGTATTTTTTAATGACGTTCAATCATTAATGAAAGATAAGAACTTATCTGTATATAGACCATTAATAGGCGAATTTGTAACATCTCAGGAAATGGGTGGTATAGCACTATCTATTTGTAAACTTGATGATGAAATGAAGAAGCAGTGGATCAAAGAAACAGATGCCACACATTTCCCAATATTATGATGAAAAAACTAATCGTGAGATATAAAACATCTCTTCAAGCAGTAATTGCTGCAAATGTAAGTAATTTCGAAACCATTTCCGCTTCATTTGCAGCTGCTGCTGAAACAAAAAGTGATGTTATTCTACAAATTGCTCCAATACAATTAAAGGTACAAAACATATCAGCAGCCACAATGGTTGATTTAATCCAGTTGGTTGCAAGAAACTATGATGTGGTGTACTCAATACATTTAGACCACGCAGAAACGTTTGAAGAATGTAAGGAAGCTATCGAAGCGGGATTTGATTCTGTTATGATAGACGCAAGTGCAAAGAGTTTTGCAGATAACATTGAATTATCAAAACAAGTTGTAGAGTTTGCAAAAGATTATGATGTTGTTGTTGAAGCAGAACTGGGATCATTTACTACTAAAGAAGGTGAAGATGGAGCTGAATCTGATAGTAGTTTATACACGGATCCAACTCAAGTAGCATCATTTATCGAAAATACTGGTATTGATTTATTAGCGGTATCTATTGGAAATGCACACGGTTTTTATAAAGGAGAACCTAATATAAACTTGGAAGTTTTAAAAAATATCCAAGCAGAATCTAATATCCCTCTAGTTTTACATGGGTCTACTGGAATTCCAGGTAAAACGATAAGAGAATGTATTAAAAGAGGAGTATTTAAAATAAATGTTTTCACTCAATTAGACTCAAGTTTTAATGAGGGTTTCATTAAGGGCGTAAAAGAAAAAAATAGAATGATGTTTGCTCAAAAAAGTGGACAGGATGCATTTCAAAATGCACTAGTTAAATATATGAATATAATAAAGGAGTAGAGTGTATGAAATTAAAAGTAGGTTTATTGTCTATCGGGTTTCAAAACTTTAGATATGACATTGCAAATGAATATTTAAATACAACAGCAAAAAACTTAAAAGAATCTGATAAAGTTGAACTTGTTTATACTGACAGAGTTTTAATGGATGAAGATGATATTTTAGATGAATTGGACCGCTTTGGTGGAGAACAAATTGACTTGTTAGTTTGTCAAGTTGGTACATTTACAATGGGTGCTAATGTTGTAAATATTATCAAAAAGATGCAACACACACCTCTGTTTTTGTGCGGATTTAGAGATCCTATCGTGAATGATTACAATACTATTCCATTAAATTCACTAACAGGGTTCAATATGTTCACGAGCTTTTTGAAAAAGTTTAATAAAAAATTCAGTTATGTCTATGGAACATTAGAAGAAACTAAATTTATGCAAAAGTTGAATACAACAATAGATGCATTGTTTGTAAAAAAAGAACTAGATAACGCAAAGTTTTGTGTTGTTGGTTCAAGAGTTCCAGGGTTTTATTTGTCAGAAGTAGATCAACTAGCATTTAGAGATGTAATTGGACCCCGTGTAAGTTATTGGTCAGTAGGTCAAGTTGTCGAAGCAGCTAAAAAAATCGATCCATCCAGAGTGGATGCAGAAATTTCTTCGTTTACGAAGGTATCGATTACAACTACATCAGAAATGTTAGAAAAAAATGTGAGAATATACTTAGCAATAAAAGATTACAAGGAAGAAAACAACATTTCTGCATTTAGTATTAAGTGTTGGCCAGAATTCCAAGAATTATATAACACAGCCGTATGTTTTGTCTTATCTAAGTTAACTGACAATGGGATTATGGCATCATGTGAGGGAGATATACCTGGTCTAGCTACTATGTATATTCAACATAAATTAACAAACAAAATTCCATTCTTCACGGATTTGGTTAACATTAGCCAATCGGGAAGTATAAAAGCATGGCATTGTGGTCAAGGACCTGAATCATTGGCGGATTCTGACGTAGAGTATTGTGAACACCCAACAATGAAAAGTGGACTTGGAGCAAGTGTACAATATACAATGAAGAAAGGTAACTTAAATATGACGAAGTTATCTGAGGGTAGTGGAGAATATAAGTTATTTAACTTAAAAGGACATTCTGTTGAAGTAGATCGCGAATTAGCGGGAACGCAAACGGATATTGTTTTTGATAAAGATATTGATGAAATTTTAGAAACGATTGTAGAAGAAGGAATTGAACATCACTATTCAATCATTCATGAGGATTTAACAGATACGTTGATTGAATGGTGTAAATGGTCAGATGTTAAATATATTAAGTAGGTGAACTATATGGAATATTTATATGGTGGTAATTATTATCCCTTAATAGAAGAAAGAGAAAACTGGGAACGAGATTTACGTACTATGAAAGATTGTGGTATTAATTACGTTAGAACCGGTGAAATCTTTAATGGATGGGATCAATTAGAACCAAAAGAAGGCGTATATCGTTTTGCAGAGTTAAACGAGTTTTTTGACTTATGCGAAAAATATGAAGTTAAAGTACTATTAGGAACTGGAACAAACTCTCCACCTGTGTGGTTGAGTAAAAAAGACCCTACTGTAAATGTGTTAAGCAGTACAGGTAATAGATTTCCAACTAATGTTACCTATGGATGGGCTTGTTACAATAACCCTAACATGCGCCAAAGTTCAATCAATTATATCAAAGCTTTAGTAGAGTATTTTAAATCTCATCCCGCTCTACTTGGATATCAAATTAACAATGAAATCGGTTATCCTTTTATGCCGCTTACACAAGGTGGTGCACTAGAGGACTATTGTCATTGTGAACATTGTCAGGCAAAGTTTAGGGACTGGGTACAGAATAAATATAAAACAATCGATGCATTAAATCACGCATATAGATGGGGAGCAACACATCAATACCACAACAGTTTTGATGATGTAGAATCTCCAAAGGCTAAACCAACAAGTTGGGCATCTGTTACAAGATGGTTAGACTGGCGTTTATTTCATATGGAAACAATTACTGGTCAGGTAGAGTTTGAAAACGAATTATTAAAATCATTAGACAAAGAACATATAACTGCTGTAAATATTTTCTATTTAAAATCACAAGATCCACTTGCTGTAACAACTGCATTAGATCAATTCTCAGTAGCGAGACATGCTGATTATATTGGATACGATATTTATCCAGGTAGTGGAGATAAATTAGAAAAAAAACCTGAGTTCTCATCTATGTTCTTAGATCATGGTAGAAGTATTACTAGACCACTTGGAAAACAGTTATGGTTATCAGAAGTAGAAGGTGGTCCAATTGGTGGATGGATCTTAGGGCCAGATAGAAATACAACTGGTGATGACATCGTACGTAATGTAATGGAAGCTCTTGGTCATGATATCAAGTCTATCTTATATCAGTTATTTAAAGAACCAGAATTCCAACCATTACATTGGGGTGGAGTTATAAATTTAGATGGTTCTACAAATGAAAGAACTGAAAAAGTGGCAAAGCTGGGGGAGTTTTTACACAAAAATGAAGACTTCATAATGCGTTCACAAACAAGAAAAGGTCAAGTAGCGATTCTGATTTCAAAAGAAAATGAAATCATTATGAATGGTGTAGGACACCAACAGTTTTTCTTAGAAGAATTAAGAGGAACTTATAAGTATTATTGGTCAAAAGGGTACCATGTAGACTTTATAACAAAAGAACAGTTGTGTTCAGAGTATAAAGAGGACTATGCAGTTATTCATGCTCCGTTCTTAGCGGTAGTGGATGACGAAATCGCAAACGGTATTGAAGACTATGTATCAAAAGGTGGATTTTTTGTTACTAGTGCGAGATTTTCTTATATGACTAAAGAAGGTTGGTACAAATTCCCTATGATTCAGGGTGAATTAAAAGATGTTCTTGGTCTAACAATGGGTGAAGTGGAAGCTAATACATTTGATACTATCCACTATGGAGATTCAGAATTAAAAGGATATTGGCAAAAAGAGTTCATTACATCGGTTACTGCAGATATAGTTGCAACTTATAGTGATCAAAATCCAGCAATTACCATAAATCAATATAAAAAAGGTAAGGCAATGTATTTTACAACACATTTTGGGAATGAATTCTTAAATGGTGAAGGTACACTAGCTAAGGTTTTAGGCAAAGAACTTATTAAAAATGATTGTTTACCATATGTTACTGTAGAACACAAAGGAAAAGAATTTAGAGAAGTAGATTGTCATATTTTAGAACATAACGACAAAGCGATGTTAATCGTTACTAAATACTTCAACAAAGAAAAACTAGATCTATTAGATAATGGATTGACTGTAAGACTATCTGTAAAGATTAACGCAAATAAATTAACTGATTATTCAACAGGGAAAAATATTGCGTATACTGAAAAAGATGACTTTATTACATTTGAGATTACAATGGATCACAGTGAATTTTATGTAATAGAGGTCGAGAAATGCTAGAGCGTATTAAATGCTTCTTATTGGATATGGATGGAACAATTTATTTAGGAAACGATCTAATTCCAGGAGCAAAAGAGTTTTTACAGAAAATTAAAGAGAGTGGTCGTGATTATATCTTTATGACGAACAACTCTTCCAAAAATATTGAGTTATATCAACAAAAGATGAAAGGTTTAGGAGTTGATGCCGAAAAAGAAGAGTTTTTCACTTCTGGAAGTGCAACGATTTCCTATATCAATCAAAGAAAAGAAAATGCCAATGTATATCTATTAGGTACAGAAGCACTAGAACAACAATTTACAGATGCAGGAGTTCGATTAGAGACCGAAAGAGACAAAAAAATTGATTATGTCGTATTAGGATTTGATACAACATTGACATATGACAAGATTTGGACTGCATGTGATTATATTTTAGATGGAGTAGAGTTTATTGCTACTCATCCTGATTTAAACTGCCCTTTAGCTGGTGGGAAGCAAATGCCAGATACAGGTTCGATGATTAAAATGTTCGAAGCTGCTACTGGTGTTAGTCCTAAAATTATTGGTAAACCAAATAAAGGTGTTATCGAAGTATTGATGAAAAAGTTTGGATATTCTAAAGAGGAACTAGTCATGGTAGGTGATAGGTTGTACACTGATATTCAGATGGGAATCAATAGTGGTATTGATTCAATATTAGTCTTAAGCGGTGAAACAAAACGTGAGGATTATGAAAATAATTTAATCGAACCAACACATGTGTTCGATTCAGTAGACGGAATAACAAAACACTTGTAAAAGTTACCTTAAAAGGGTAACTTTTCTTTTTTTAGCACACTATACAAATTTATAGTAAGTTATTATGAATAGTGCTATAATGTAATGTAACGGAAAAGGGGTGTAACTATGAAACAATATTTAGACTTTTTAAAACACATTAAAGAGCATGGTAAACTTCGTTCAAACAGAACTAGCGTTGATACTATTACAACATTTGGATATCAGTTTAGGGTAGATCTAAACGAAGGATTTCCGTTATTAACAACCAAAAAAACCCATTTGAAATCGATCATACATGAATTATTGTGGTTTATTTCGGGTGAGACGAATATTAAGTACTTAGTGGATCATAATGTTCATATTTGGGACGAGTGGCCCTATGAGAAATTTAAGGCATCTAACGACTATAATGGAGAAACAATAAAGGAATATGTTAAAAGAATCAAAGAGGATGATTCATTTGCAGAAAAATGGGGAGACCTAGGTCCTGTTTATGGTTCACAGTGGAGAAACTTTGAAGGTCCTGATGGTGGCGTCGATCAGATCGAAAGACTAATCGATGGGCTTAAAAACAATCCTAATTCAAGAAGACACATTGTAAATGCGTGGCATGCAGCTAGAGTGGATGAGATGGCTCTACCGCCTTGTCACATGATGTTTCAATTTTTTGTACAAGACAATAAATTAAGTTGTCAGTTATATCAAAGAAGTGCGGACGCGTTTTTAGGGGTACCGTTTAACATTGCTTCATATGCTTTGTTTACAATGATTGTAGCTGATGTTTGTGGTTATGAGTTAGGTGAGTTTGTGCATACATTCGGCGATGCACACATTTATGTGAATCACTTAGATCAAGTGGATTTACAATTATCAAGAACACCTAGAAAGTTGCCAAAGATGAAGATTAATCATAAGGACAGTATTTTTGATTATACCTACGATGACTTCAAACTAAAGGACTATGATCCATATCCAGGTATCAAAGGAGAAATAGCAGTATGATAAAAATGATTGTGGCGCATGATAAAAACTTCGTGATTGGTAAAGACAACAAAATGCCATGGCATTTTTCTGAAGACTTAAAGTACTTTAAAAAAACAACATTACAAAAAGACGTTTTAATGGGCTCAAAAACATTTAATTCAATTATTTCTTATTTAGGAAAACCATTACCAAATAGAAATACAAAACTTTTAACATCAAAAACAAAATGCGATTATGACGTTGAAATATTTAACACTGTTGAAGAAGTGTTGAAAGCATATAAAGATAAAGAATTATTTGTTGCGGGTGGAAGTAGTGTTTACGAACAGTTCATGCCATACGCAGATTATTTATATATTACTCATATAGATCAAGAGTACATAGGAGATACGTATTTTCCAACCTATGATTTAAGTGAGTGGGAACTAATCTCAAGCCATAAGGTTGATGTGCTTGATTTTCGTGTTTATGAAAGGATAACAAAATGAAATATTTTTACATAGCAGCAGGAATAGTAGTACTATTTCCAATTATTTGGAGGGTTCTAGGTTGGCTTTACATGGTAATTCGTTTAAGTGTAAGTTACAAAATTAACCCTGATATAAAATATGATTCACCAAGGTATAAATGGGTGTTAAATGGATTAGGAACGCTTTTGGTAAAAGGATGGCGTTATAAATACAAAGTGATTGGTAAAGAATATGTGCCGACTGAAAATGTAGTATTATTTGGTAATCATCTAGATTGGGTGGATCCTGTTATTTTAGTCTATGAGTTTAGACATACATCAATCTCAGGATTAGCAAAAAAATCGTTGTTTACGATTCCTATATTTAGTATATGGTTATTAAAAAGAAGGGCTATTCCAATGGATAGGGTTAGTGCTAGAAAAGATGCTGAAGCAATGATAAAGGCAATTCGTTACGCTAAGGAAGGGCAACCGATGTTTGTATTTCCGGAAGGAACAAGAAGTAAACAAGGCGAGTTATTACCATTTAGACCAGGCGCATTTAGACTAGCAACAAAATCAAAACAAACTATTGTAGTTTTCAAATTTACAGGAACGAATGAACATAAGTGGTATCACTTAAGACGAAAAACTAGTACATTAGAGTTTTTCCCGGCGATTCCTTATGAAGACTATAAAGATATGACCACACAAGAAATAAGTGATATGGTTCGAGGTATTATTGAAGGGAGCAACTAGCAATGAGAGTTGTAGATATTATTGAAAAGAAAAGAGATAACTTTGTGTTAACAAACGAAGAAATCTCGTATGTTATTAAAAATTATGCGGAAGGTAATGTACCAGATTATCAAATGAGTGCATTGTTGATGGCGATTTATTTTAACGGAATGACAAGAGAAGAGACTGCTGCATTAACAAAGGAAATGTTAAACAGTGGTGATGTGATTGATTTATCAAAATTAGAAGGTGTAAAACTAGATAAACACTCAACAGGTGGTGTTGGTGATAAAACATCCCTAGTTGTTGGACCATTAGTAGCTGCTTGCGGTGGTAAGTTGGCAAAAATGAGTGGTAGAGGTTTAGGTCACACTGGTGGAACATTAGATAAATTAGAAGCTATTGAAGGATTTAACATTTCAATTGGAGAAGATGATTTTTTCAGACAAGTAAATGAAATTGGTGTAGCTATTGTTGGTCAAACAGCGAATTTAGTACCAGCTGACAAATTGTTGTATGCATTAAGAGATGTAACTGCTACTGTACCATCTATTCCTTTGATTGCCGCTAGTATAATGAGTAAAAAACTAGCAAGTGGAGCAGATAAAATTGTTTTAGATGTAAAAGTAGGTAGTGGAGCATTCATGGAAAACTTAGAGGATGCAGAAAAATTAGCAGAAGCAATGGTTGAAATTGGTGATAGCTTCGGTAAAGAAGTTGTTGCTGTATTATCAAATATGGATCAACCATTAGGTCATGCTATAGGTAATGCCATTGAAGTGAGAGAAGCGATTGATACTTTACAAGGAAATGGACCTACCGACTTCCAAGTGCTATGTGTTGAGCTTGCAACAGAGTTGTTAACTTTAGCAGGAATCGAAAATCCAAAGAAAAAAATTGCAACTGCACTAGAAAATGGGGATGCATACCGTAAATTTGTAAGTATGGTAGATGCTCAAGGTGGTTCTGTAGCTCAAATTGCATCAGATTCATTGCCAAGAGCGAAAGAAGTTATTCCTTATTATCCAACTGAGAATGGATATATTGTTGAGATTGATACCGCTGAAATCGGTAGAGCTGCAATGTTATTAGGTGCAGGAAGAGCTTCTAAAGAAGATGAAATCGATATGGCAGTTGGTTTAGAATCATTTATAAAATTAGGTAAAAAAGTTTCAACCGATGAGGCTGTTATTATGATTCATTCTAACGGAGCTGTTGAAGAAGTAGTTGAAGTATTAAATAAAGCAATTAAAATAGGAGATATGTTGGTAGAAAAACCAATCATTTATAAAAAGATCAGAAATAGTTAATAGATCGAACTCGTTATTGTACTGAGGGGAGCAATATTATGAATTACTTATATGTGTTTATTGTTATAATCGTACTTTATGAAATTTCATGGCGACTTCTAGGATGGTTGTTCCTTGCGTTGCGTTTAGAGATTCATTGGAGAATCAATAGTGATTTTCCATATGACTCACCGCGTTATAAATGGGTAATGAGAGATTTTGGTTTTATGATGTTTCACACGTGGAGACTAAGATACAAACTAATAAATCCAGAAAACTTGCCTGAATCCAATGTAGTTCTTTATGGGAATCACATAAGTTCTTTTGACCCAGGAATTATTCTTTATGAATTTAGACATACAACGATTACAGCCATTGCCAAAAAAGAGTTGTTTACAATACCAGTATTTGGAAAATGGTTGAAAAATAGAAACATTATCCCAATGGATCGACAAAATGTCCGAAAGGACGCAGAATCGATCGTCAAAGCAATTCGTTGCGCTAAAAATGGTCAACCTATGATTATTTTTCCTGAAGGAACATTGAGTAGAGATGGTCATTTGTTACCATTTAGAGATGGAGCGTTTAAGGTTGCACTAAAATCTAAACAACCGATATGTGTGTTTAGAATAACAGGTACCAATGAACATAGATGGTACCATTTAAGAAGAAAACTTTGTACAGTAGAGTTTTTTCCAGTGATTCCTTATGAGGTGTTTAAAGACATGTCTACAAACGAAATAGGAGAAATGGTGAAAGACGTAATTCTCACTGGTACATCCGATAAATTAAAGGCAAAAGAACTGTAGGTTTTTTTGTTTTTTTTTCCCAAAAATAGCGTTTTCAAAATTTCTAAAAAAAAGTACTTTTATTTTGGAATAAAATGTATATAATGTTAGAGGAAGAAATTTTTATTTTCGGAGGGTATTAGGGAATTATGAAAAAAAATCCTGTTACAAGAGAGACATATGTTTTCTTGATTGTATTTATTGTAGTATTCGGTATTTTTGGAGCAATAATGGGGTTATCAAACTTCTTAAACACATTCATTAATACAGCGTATTATTTATTAATAAACATTGTATTTTGGATTATGGCTGTTGCGGTATTAACTGGAGCGATTGCAGGTGTGTTTTCAGAGTTTGGTATATTAGCATTAATGAATAAATTATTTGCACCATTCTCAAGAGTGTTTTACCGTTTGCCTGGTGTAGCGTCTCTAGGTGCACTTACAGCTTACTTTTCAGATAATCCAGCGATTATCTCTATGTATAAAGAAAAAGAGTTTAGAAAGCAATTTAAAGATTATCAGATTCCAGTATTATGTAACTTAGGTACCTCTTTCGGTATGGGTCTAGTTATTGCGGTTGCGATGGTCAGTCTTCAAGGTCGTTATGAAGGAAACTTCGTATTCGCTACATTTGTAGGTCTTATTGCCGCAGTCATCGGAAGTGTAGTAAGTGTTCGTTTATTAACACACTTTGCCAAAAAGGAATATGGTATTGAAAGCGATCCAAACCCTATAAAAGTTGTAGAAGATCACGAATATATGCGTGAGACAAGAAGAGGATCAACGTTTAACCGTTTGTTAGCTTCTGCACTAGATGGTGGTAAAAATGGTGTGGACATCGGATTACAAATCATTCCGGGTGTATTAATCATTTCAACATTCGTTATTCTATTGACAAATGGGGAACCTGTTGGGGGATATACTGGTGCGGCGAATGAAGGTGTTGGAGCAATTCCATTTGTTGGTCAATATTTAATGTTTATCTTCAAACCATTGTTTGGATTTACCTCACCAGAGGCGATTGCATTCCCTTTAACATCACTAGGGTCAGCTGGAGCAGCTGTTGGATTTGTTCCACTGTTCTTAGAAAATGGTTATGTATCAGTAAAGGATATCGCTGTGTTTACCGCAATCGGGACGACTTGGAGTGGTTATTTGGCAACGCATATTTCAATGATGGATTCATTGGATTCAAGAAGTTTATCGGGTAAAGCACTTTTATCTCACACAATCGGTGGGTTGGTATCAGGAATAGCCGCGAACTATTTATTTATTTTATTAACACTATTTTAAAATTTAATGTATAATAATGAGGCACCTAAGGATATCTGTTAACAAACAGAATATAGGTGTCTTTCATTTGGAGGTTTGTTATGGAACGTTTACAAAAATATATTTCAAATTCAGGATATACATCTAGAAGAAAAGCTGAGGAATTGATTTCTAAGGGTAAGGTTAAAGTGGATGGTGAATTAATCACAGAGTTAGGCTTTAAAGTTACTGGAAAAGAAATGATTGAAGTAGAAGGTCATATTTTGGAAAAAGAAGAAAAGGTTTATTATGTATTAAATAAACCAAGTGGATATATCACAGCTGTTGAAGATGATAAAGGACGAAGAGTTGTTACGGACCTTATTTCTACAGATAAAAGAATCTTCCCTGTAGGTCGATTAGATTACGATACTAGTGGAGTATTGTTTTTAACGAACGATGGAGAATTTTCTCAGTCAATGACAAGCCCTGATTTTAAAATCGAAAAAGAATACATTGCTACGATGAAAGGTAGATTTAATAGTTATCATAGAAGAATGTTAATGAACGGTGTTGATATTGGGGGTTATGTCACTAAAAAAGCCAAAATTGATATCATTAATTATGATAAAAAAACGGATAAGAGCCAAGTAGGTGTTATTATTACTGAGGGGAAATATCATCAGGTAAAGTTGATGTTTGAATCACAAGGATTCAAAGTATCAAAATTAAAAAGGGTTCGATTTGGTGTAGTGACGGATAAAAACATCCGAATCGGAGACTACCGAAGAATTAAGCCGCACGAAATCAAACGATTATATGAGCTATCAAAAAGGGGAAAATAATTCCCCTTTGTTTTAGAATAAACCTGCTCCGAATAGTGATGCGAACACTAATGAAACGATGGTCATTAATTTAATTAAGATATTTAATGATGGTCCAGCAGTATCCTTAAATGGATCCCCTACTGTATCACCTGTAACAGAGGCTTTATGAGCTAATGAACCTTTTTCGCCATGTTGCTCAATTTCTTTTTTCGCATTATCCCATGCTCCACCTGCGTTTGACATAAAGATTGCGAGCATAATTCCAGTTCCCAGTGCTCCTCCTAGTAATCCACCTAATGCTTCAGCACCTAGTAAGAACCCAATAAGTATTGGAACTACTATTGCTAGGACACCTGGTAAAATCATTTCATGTAATGCTGCTTGTGTTGAGATATCTACACATCTTGCGTAATCCGGTGTAGTCGTACCATCACGCACACCTGCAATTTCTTTAAACTGTCTACGCACTTCCACAATCATACTGTTAGCAGCTTTACCAACAGAACGAATTGTCATTGAACTAAATAAGAATGGCAACATTGACCCAATTAATAAACCAGCTGTAACTTTTGGTTCATTCAATCGAATGTTTTCTATTCCTGAAGCGTTGATGAACGAAACAAATAGTGCTAATGAAGTCAACGCAGCAGAACCAATCGCAAATCCTTTTCCGATTGCCGCTGTTGTATTCCCAACTGAGTCTAGTTTATCTGTAACTTCTCTTACTTTAGGATCCATCTTAGCCATCTCAGCGATACCACCTGCATTGTCCGCAATTGGACCATAAGCATCAATCGCAATTGTTACACCAGCAGTTGCTAACATACCCACTGCTGCCAGAGCAATACCATATAAACCTGCAAAATGATAAGCACCGATAATACCAGCTACAATTGTGATTGTAGGAATAGCAGTTGATTGCATCCCAATCGCATTACCTGCAATGATGTTTGTTGCATGTCCGGTTTGAGACTGTCGTGCAATTCTTTTTACAGAATTAAACTCACCAGAAGTGTACATTTCTGTAACTTTACCGATGATTGTACCTACAACTAATCCGATTAATATAGCAAAGAATGTGTTAAAGTCTCCAAACATTACTTTACTAAGAACCGCTGCTGGAACAATAACAAACAAACTAGCTGCATACGTTCCTCTTTCTAATGCCTGTTGAGGTTTTTCTCCAGTTGTACAGCGTACAAGTCTTGAACCAACTACACTTGCTAAAATTCCAAATATACCCAACAATACTGGATACGCTGCAGCCTCAATTACTTTAGCTCCATTTAAATACGTAATACTTAAGGTTAATGCTGCGATGATTGAACCAACATATGATTCAAATAAATCGGCACCCATCCCGGCTACATCTCCAACATTGTCACCAACATTATCCGCGATTACTGCAGGGTTTCTAGGGTCATCCTCTGGTATACCTGCTTCAACTTTACCAACTAAGTCAGCACCAACATCGGCCGCTTTAGTATAAATACCTCCACCAACTCTGGCGAATAACGCAATAGAAGAAGCACCTAATCCAAATCCAGTTAATACTGTGATGGCTTCTTGTTGTGTGTAATCGAATACTTGAGTTAATCCAACAAACACTAACAATAAACCACCTAAACCTAAACCAACAACACTAATACCCATGATAGATCCACCATTAAAGGCAATTTTTAGTGCCCCTTTGATCCCATTGGTATCCGCTGCTTGCGCAGTCCTAGAGTTTGCATTGGTTGCTGATCTCATTCCAATATATCCTGCTAGAGTACTAAATGTTGCTCCAACTAAGAAAGCAACAGCAGTTGGTAAACCTAATGTAAGTGAGATAACAATAAATAAACTTCCTACGAAAAGTGCTAATAGTTTATATTCTCTTCGTAAAAAAGCCATAGCACCCTCTTGAATGTAGTTAGACAACTCTATCATTCTATCGGTCCCACGGCTTTGTTTTAAAATACTTCGATATAACCATAATGCATACAACAGTGCGGCCCCGGCCACACACAATCCAATTACGTAAATATAGTCCATAATCTCTCTCCTCTGAAAACGACTTTTTTTAATATTATCATATTAATAGTTCGCGTACAATACAATTACTGAAAAGGCTTACAACTTCTATTTGTTTTGTAGTTGTGTTTCATTGTAAAATTAAAATAGAAGAGAAATAATAAAGGTAATGACACCCCTTTTAAATTAATGTATAATATAATAGTTATGACCGGAGGGAAGCACTATGAATTATCAGGTTGCAATTGATGGACCAGCAGGTTCGGGAAAATCAAGCATCAGCAAGATTTTAGCGGATCGTTTACAATTTAATCACATTGACACAGGGGCGATGTATCGAGCAGTAACATTAGAAGCATTAAGTAGAGGAATTGACCTCGAAAATGATTCTTATCAATTTGTATTAGATATATCAATCGAATATCGTGATAATAAGATTTTATTAAACGGAAAAGATGTTAGTGAAGAAATTCGATCTCAGGAAGTATCACGAAACGTCAGTGAAGTTTCTACTAAATCTATTGTTAGAGAACAAATGGCTACATTACAACGTAAAGCAGCTAGTTCTGGGAACATCATAATGGATGGAAGAGACATCGGATATCACGTGTTACCTGAGGCGAACTTAAAAATCTTCTTAAATGCATCCGTTGAAGAACGAGCATCAAGAAGATATAAGGAACTCATAAGGAGTGGCATTGAAACAGACTTAGAAACAATAAAAAAAGAAATTATTAGACGAGATAACTTAGATTCGACAAGAACATTAAATCCTCTAAAAAAAGCGGAGGATGCAATCGAGATAGACACAACCAGTCTATCGATGGAAGAAGTAATTGAAAAAATTATAGAGTTAATAAAATTAGGAGGCACTACTTATGGAGTTTAGTTTTACAGACATTCGTGTTGGTGATGTTGTAGATGGTACAGTAATCAACGTGAGTGACAATGAGTTAACATTGGATTTAAACTATGCGTTCGAAGGAACGATTTATATTAATGAATATACAACTGAAAAGATTGATTCATTTAAAAGGATAATTGCGGAAGGTGACATTGTTCGTGCAGTTGTTAAAAAGATTAATGAAGAGCATGCAACAGTATTATTATCAAGATTAGGTTTAATCAAGGAAGAAAACTTCCAAAAGATTAAAGAAATCTTCAGAAACGAAGAAGTAATAGAAGCAAAAGTTACACAAGTCGTTAATAAAGGTTTATTGTTGAGTTATTTAGGTTTTGAGTTGTTTATGCATGAGTCTCAAGTTTCATTAGATGAAACTCCACTTGATGAATTCGT
>PPCM01000411.1_pt1 | contig 41924 bp, 41 predicted proteins | sample 1555541 | NCBI WGS metagenome assembly PPCM01 (sample SAMN05284479, study PRJNA326546) | Marine sediment metagenome, whole genome shotgun sequencing project. | isolation source: marine sediment | place: Germany: Wadden Sea | collected 2012-09-05
TTTTTCTACTTGAAATGATAGGAGATGATAAGATGAAGTGGGCGGTAATTGTACTTATAATTCTAATTGTCTTTTCTGGTTGTACAAATAATTCTACTAATATTGCTGATAACAATATTGTAATTCATACTGCATATGACTACGTTGGAAAAGACGACAGTTTTACGGCAGGTGATGGATTAGCTGCAATCATTGAGATTGGAGACAAGAAAATTTTGTTTGATACGCCGTATAAGGATCAAACAACAGAATTAGGAGAGTCTGGTTTCTACAGCAATATGTCTTTAATGAATTTAGAGGCTACTGATGTAGATGCGGTGGTGATTACTCATACTCATGGTGTTAATGGATTAGAAAAGTTTCTTGAAAAAAAAGTAGATGCTACTGTGTTTGTAACAAGTGATATTGAGACTAAATATTACGAAAGAGACTTTAACATCAGTCCGGTTGTAATTGATGGTGTAACAGAAATCGAAAAGGGTGTTTTTCTATTTCCAGAACAAGAAGGAATGGCTTATGGAGACCTTGTTCAAGAACAGTTTTTAGTACTAGAATCCGAAAAAGGACTCATTGTACTTGTTGGATGTTTACATCAGGGACTTGAAAATGTCATTCAAGCTGTAGAAGATGAATTTGCTAATAAAAACATTTATATGATCTATGGTGGATTCCATTACAAGTTTGAAAGGGATGAACAGGTGCTCAATGACAAATTAGATTATCTACGTGAGCATAATGTTGAGGTAGTAGCACCGTGTCATTGTTCAGGTGAATTATTTAAGCAAGTATCAATGGAATATCAAGATTTAGAGTACATTGAAGTAAGTGCTGGTGTTAGTGTAATTATTGATTAGTGAGGACGTCATCATTTAATGATGACGTTTTTTTTGATTTTAAATGGTTTGTTTTGTACTTCTAAAGAGTAATATGTAGTAAAATATAACCGTAAAGTAGATGGTGTTCAATGGAGGTTGTAATGACATTTGAAAATAAAGAAAAAGAATATTATAGATTGTGGTATGAGGATAATTTGAAGGAAAAGGCATTGGTTCTTGTTGAAGAAGCTTATGAAGAATATCCTGGGCATCATGAGCAGATCTTGATGGATTTAATTGTCTTTCATGGTCATTTAGGAAATGTATTGTCTTGTAAAGAATACTTTAACATGAGTTTAGACAAAGGATATTGGTATCCGGCACCGTATTTAAATGGTATTCTTTTTTCAGAAGGCTACGAGGAGCAGACAAAAAGATGGGAAGAACTCTCTAGTCATCTTAGGGTTAAACCTGTTATAAAAGTATTTAAACCTAAAAACTATAGACCAACAACTGCCATGCCACTTATTGTCAGTTTACATGGATGGGGTGAGGATTTAGAACTTTTCTCAAGGTTCTGGAAAAGTGATTTAATTGATGAGGATTATATTCATTTGATGATTGAGTCATCACAACAAATTGGCTATAAACATTTTTCTTGGAATGACAGAAAGAAAGCCTTTATAGATGTAGAAAAGGCGATTAAAGATATGAAAGGGCGATATGCGATAGGAGACATTATCTTTACAGGGTTCTCTCAGGGAGCAACTCTGGCAATAGATTTAGCTGTGAATAGCCAACTAAAGAATATCAAAGGATTTATTGCTCTTTGTCCTGATTTTCCTGAGAGTATCAAGGACAATGATATTTCGATGAATGGCGTAATCATAACAGGTGATAAGGATCGTGCTTACAATCAACAACTGAATTTAAAGGACCATTTGAAGTGTGATCTTGAAGTTGTTAAAGATTTTGGTCATTGGTTTCCGGAGGATTTATCTGATAGACTTTCTCGCGCTATCAATAAAATAAGAAACAACTCATGATTACAAGTTGTTCTTTTCTCCGTTTAAAATTCCAATAACTTTTAAACATCGTCTTATCTTAGTTTTTTCTTGTTTAGCATCAAGAATATAATGAATAAACATACGCCTTTGACTGTTGCTTTCCTTGTTAAATAGATCAAGAGCATTATGTTCGTTGAGTTTTTGAAGTAGTAGATCAGGTATCTCTTGTAGACCTGATTTAATTTTTTCTTCTTCAGCTTCTAATTCAGGCAGTCGGTCTATCAATGTTGTATCAAAGATTTTAAGTCCGATATCTGTCATGTCACCAGATTCAATAAGTGCTTTCATACGTTTGATATTACTGATAGACCAGTTACTATTGGCTTTTCGTTTGGCAAAATACTGTATAAACTTTTCTTCGTTGAATCTATGAGTCACACTATCAATCCAACCGAAGCAAAGTGCCGTTCTTACTGCGTCCTCATAGCCCATACCTTTATCATGATATTTTTTCTTATAGATATAAATATCTTGTCCACTTTCATTAAAATTGATTTTTAACCATTCTCTAAAAGCTTCTTTTGACTTAAAATCCAAAGTATTCATTACTAATCCTTTTTAATCATTTCAATTAATTTATCAACTTGTTTTGCATCTGTTGCCCATGATGTAACCAGTCTTATTGCTGAGTGATTCTCATCTACTTTTGACCAGATATAGAAGTTGAAGTGTTTTTCTAATTTTTCTATTGTTTTAGTGTCGAAAATAGGAAAAATTTGATTGGTTGGTGAATCGGTAAACAAATCATATCCCTCATCTAAAATGGCTTGTTTCATTCTTTGAGCTTGCTCATTGGCATATGATGCTAATGAGATCAAAAGATTGTCTTTAAATAGTTCATCAAACTGTATTCCTAATAGTCTACCTTTTGCTAGTAATGCACCTCTTTGTTTGATGAGGTAGCGCATATCTTGTTTTAAGTTCCCATTGGAAATAATAAATGCTTCACCAAGTAGAGCACCATTTTTCGTACCACCAATAAAGAATGCATCTGTTAGTGAGGCCATATCTTTAAGTGTGATATCAGAACAAGCTAGGGCAGTACCGAGTCTTGCACCATCAACGTACAAATACAGATTGTACTCTTCACAAAGTTGTTTGAGTCTTTTAAGCTCTTCAAGCTTATAAACCGTTCCTACTTCTGTTGGATTAGAGATATAAAGTAATTTTGGTTTTACCATATGTTCATCGCCATGGTAGTTGATTTGCTCTATAACTTGTTCTGGCTTAACTTTTCCATCTTTAGATGGCACTGTAATCACTTTGTGTCCTGTGGCTTCAATGGCTCCAGTTTCATGAACGTTGATATGACCTGAATCTGCAGAAATACAAGCTTGATGAGGTCTAAGGAAGCTACTAATTGCCAATAAATTTGTTTGTGTACCACCAGATAGTAAATGGACATCCACATGGTCACCTGTGTGTTCTTTTATTCTTTTTATGGCGCTTTTGGTATAGATATCTTCTGTATAACCTTCTGCTTGAAATGAATTAGTTTCAATGAGCTTATTTAGAATATTGATATGCGCGCCTTCGCTGTAATCATTTTTAAAACTGTACATAACATCCTCCTAACTTATATTATATGAGATTATATAAAAAAAAGAAACCTTATCGGTTTCTGTGAATAGTTACTTCATTGCAACCTTCAAAAGCATTCTCATGAACAGTTGTATTTTCTGGTATGTATATATCCGTAAGGGCAGTACAATCTTTAAATGCCATACCGTGAATGTGCTTAGTACCTGGATTTAAATAAACTGTTTTAAGTTTTTTACATTGATTAAATGTAAATGGAATGATTTCTTTTAGAGAACCTGGGATTTCAATTGTTTCAATAGCCATTCTTGTAAGTGCATATTGCCACATATCATCAAGGTTCTCTGGTAGTTTAATACTTTTAAGATTTTCACATCCATCAAATACAAAGCCACCTATTTGTGTGACTGTACTTGGAATTTCTATGGATTCTAATTCAGTATGGTTCTTAAATAATTTGTCTCCTAAAATGGAAACTGTAATATTTGTAGGAAACTCTATTGTGCTTGAGTTACCATTGTATCCTGTTAAACAGTAAGTACCATCTGGTACTGCTTTGTAATAAAAACTCATATTACCTCCAATCAGGCTTATTATAACATATTGAAATGAAAAATAAAGATAGATTGATAATTAAATATCAATCTATAAATGTGTTATCATATTTCTCCATTATTGTATCCCAGTCATAGTCTAAACATAAATGTCTATAACTTTTTAGTTGATCAGATTTTAAAGCGAATCTTAGTTTATCAATAAGTTCTTCCTGTGTATCATAGAAAATTTCTGGGTGCTTATCAATTTCATATAAATCAGGATAAGTTAACCTATTGGGTAAAATAGGGTAGGTATCCATATAGATAGCCTCCATCACACTTATGCCGAAAAAATCATGTATGCTTGTAACAGGCAAAATATCAGCGGCTTGTAACCAACTAGAGTAAGTTTCTTTTGTCATAAAGCCAGTAACCAGAATATCATCTTTGAAATAATCAAGTCCATGTAATAAAGATTCAGGTGCGTTTTTATAAACTTCTCCAAGTAATGCAAGCTTAAACTGATATCCTTCTTCTCTTAGAGTTATAAGTGCACTAAAGAAATCGTCAGGATTCTTATCAAATTCCCAGCGATGATTCCAAAGAATTAATGGGAGATTCCCTGCATAAGGTAAATCAACTTTTACATCATGATGTTTTAAATGAATACCAATAGGAAGCACCTTAGATTTTTTATAGAGTGCTTCGATTGTTTTATGATTACAATCAGGCATTGCTTTTAGAATTGGTCTCATGGCTTCATAAAAAGAAGTCATGTTATGCTTTGAATTGAAGAGAATTTCATCAGCGACCAAAGCACTGTTATAATTCATGAATCCATAGTGAACATCACGGTTATTTTTTTTATCTTCACTGTCTCTTTTCCATGGATAAGCCATTTGATTTTCATGAAAATATAAATAGATTTTCTGATCATTTAGTTTTTTTCTTGTAAGTGCTACAAAAGTAGCCAAATCGAGCATATCTGTTGCAAGTATAATATCTGGATCAAACTCTAAGTTTAAGAACATCTCTGCTAGTGTTTGTGCAGCTCCATACATACGCCATTTCCAAAACTTTCCGGGTAAACTTAGTATCTCAATATGATGTTTTGAATTATTTTTGAACTGTTCTGCCCATGATTTATGTGAGCCGGAAAAGAACGGCTCTATTAAAAGAATTTTTTTCATATTTTTTCCTAAAAAAAGTCCCGTAGGGACTATTTGTCGAATAATGTTGTTTTAGATTCATTGCCTGAAAGTAATCTTTGAATATTACTTCTATGTTTGAATACAATCAATGCGCCTAAAAATATACTGCCAATTCTTACGATCCAAGAATCGTACAGTATCCAAAAGGTAATTGGATAAATTATTGCAGCTGTAATAGATGCTAAAGATACATATTTCGTTGTTCTTATTAATCCAAACATATAGATGAATAAACCAAGTGCTACAAGTGGATTGGTACCAATAATCATACCACCAGCAGTTGCTACACCTTTACCGCCTTTAAAACCAAGTGTAATAGGATAACAGTGACCGATTACAGCAAAAATTGCACATAAGACTGCACCATCCATACCAAGGATCATTTGACCGATAATAGCAGGTACAATACCTTTTAGAACATCTCCAATAAGTGCAAAGAGTGCAGCTTTTTTTCCAACGGTTCTTAAAACATTGGTTGCGCCGGCATTGCCACTACCATGTTCTCTAACATCAATGTTGCCCATAAACTTGCCAACAAGATAAGAACAAGGGACTGTTCCGATTAAATACCCTACTAAAATTAATACTATGTAATTCATAAATGCCTCCATTCCATAATATCATACCACTAATTACGTTGTTCTTCTAGTATAAAATGAGATTTTCTTTCGCCTGGTATTAGCACCAGGTGATAAAGAAGTCTGGTTCTCATTTTTTTCCTTATATGTTACAATTAAAACAGTGGAAAGGAGCTACTGATGATAAAGAAGTTAAATGAAGATATATCGGTATTTTATGAACATTGGCAAGCAAAAAAGGAAGCGAAAGGAACGGTCTTGTTGATTCATGGTATGGCTGAACATATTATGAGGTACAATGAGTTTGCAGATTTTCTATCTAATGAAGGTTATCATGTCTATGGATATGATCAAAGAGGACATGGAAAGACTGCTGGTAGTATAGAAAACCTTGGTTATTTTGGACCGAGAGGTTGGGATGCTGTCATTGAAGATGTCAAAGATATGGTTAGTTTTGTTAGAGAAGAACATGGGTTACCTTTCTATTTAATGGGTCATAGTATGGGATCTTTTGTTTCAAGAGATTTTGCTTCAAAATATTCAGAAATGATAGATGGTCTTATTTTGTCAGGTACAGGTTATAAATCAGGTTTTAAAGGGCAATTAATGATAGGAGTTGCTTCTTTGGAAACTGCTATTAGAGGACCAAAGTATCAAAGCAAACTTCTCAGTAATCTAACCAATAATGTCTTTAATTCAAAGTTAAAGCCACTTAGAACACCATTTGATTGGTTGTCAGTTGAAGCTTCAAATGTTGATAAATACATAGCAGATCCTTATTGTGGAACTGTTTTTACTTGTAGCTTCTATAAAGACTTATTTACAGCTGTTGAACGTGTAAATCAGTCAGAACATGCATTAAGTATCCGTAGAGATTTACCGATTCATATTTTTTCTGGTGAAGATGACCCTGTAGGTGATCATGGAGAAGGTGTAAAAAAAGTACACACATTATACAAAGAACATGATACTAGTTTTAAATTGTATAAAGGCAGACACGAAATGCTTAATGAGTTTAACAAGGAAGAAGTTTATAGAGATATATTGAGTTGGTTAGATAAGCAGTAATGGAGGCATGATGAGAAAATCAAAGATCTTAGTTGTTGAAGATGAACGTGAAATTGGATTGTTACTTAAAAAATATCTAGAAGCTGAGAACTATGATGTTGTTTGTGCTGAAGATGGAAAAAGAGGTCTGAAGATTTTTAATGATGATTTATTTGATTTGGTTATATCAGACATTATGATGCCTGAAATGGATGGTATCGATCTCTGCAAGGCCATTAGAAAAACATCTAATGTACCGATTATGTTCTTAACTGCAAAAGATGATGAAGTTGATAAGTTATTGGGACTTATGCATGGTGCAGATGATTATATAACCAAACCCTTTAGTATCAAGGAAGTTGTCGCTAGGGTAAAGGCAATATTGAGGAGGTACTTAGAGTTAAGTCAAGGTGTTATCCCTGTGTCTATATTAGAGAGTCGTGGGATAAGTATTGATTTTTCCAATAACACTGTAAAAAAATATGGTGAAGAAATCAATTTAAGAACAAAAGAATATGAAATCCTAGAATTACTTGCTAAACAACCCGATAAAGTTTTTTCAAAAGGGCAAATATTCGAAAAAGTTTGGGGAAGTGAATACTTGGGTGATGACAACACTGTAATGGTTCATATTAGACGAATTCGTAATAAGTTAGAAGATGATCCTAATGAACCTAAGTATATACGAACAGTTTGGGGGTTAGGATATAAATTTACATTGAAAGATGATAGTGATGAATAATATTTATTTAAGAATAATTGTTTTACTTTTGATGACCATTTCTATGGTCATCTCATTTATCAGTCAAGATATGGAGATTGCTTATATTTTGCTCTCTTTAGTATTGATATATGCTTTTATTCTTGTAGGTGATTTTAAGGAAAGAAAAGATCTGAAAGAAGTCATAAATAGCTTAAATTATTTCTCTGAATCAAAGAAGACTAAGAAAATCTTTGTGCATCGTGATTCAAGTTACAGTGATTTAATCCTACAATTGAACTTACTCTATGAAGCATATGAAACTATTGATGTAGAGAAAAGAGTACAAGCTGAAAGAAGCAAGCAGCTGTTATCAAATCTATCTCATGATATAAGGACACCTTTAACATCTATAATAGGTTATGTAGATGCTTTAAATGATGGTGTTATTACTGATGAAGATGAATATCGAGAATTTTTTGAAATACTGTCAATGAAATCAAAGAATTTAAAGCACTTAACAGATCAGATATTTAATGTAGCGCGTATTGATGCTGAAGATGTAAAAATGGATTTTGAATATTTGGAATTAAATGAATTTCTTCGAAGTGTTATCATAGATTTCATTCCGCAATTCGAAAAATATGGCATTGAGTTTATTAATGAAATTAAAGAAGTAAGGTATATGGTTTATGGAGATCGTATTGCCTTAACAAGGGTTTTTCAGAATATCCTTAAAAATGCTATTCAACATGGTAAAGATGGTAAAGTAATTGGTGTAAGAACTAGAATTGAAAACACTTATTATAGGGTGATAATTTGGGACAAAGGTAAAGGTATTCCTAAATCAAAACAGAAGCATATTTTTGAAAGACTTTTTAAAGTTGATGATGCTAGAAAATTTGGAGCGAGTAATAGTGGTCTGGGTATGTCAATTGCTAAAAAAATTGTCTTGAAGCATAAGGGTAACATAGATCTTAAGAGTCAAGAAAACCAACTAACGGAGTTTTTTGTTGAACTACCGATTTTGAAAGAATTGAAAATATGAAAATGATTGAATTGGAGCAAGTTTCAAAAGTTGCAAAAGGGAAAAGACTGTTAAAACAAGTATCTCTTACAGTAAACAGAGGTGAAATTTACGGATTAATCGGTTCAGATCATTCAAGGAAAAGCTTACTCATTAAAATGATGTTAGGTCTTTCAAAACATACTGAGGGAACAATCCGTTTTTTTAATCTAAATTATGATCGTTCTATGCTTGAAAATATCGGTGTGTGTATGAATGAGATTAGCTTCTATAAAAATCTAACAGGAAAAGAAAATATTGATTACTATTTAGAAAATTATAAGAGTCGATTGTCAGAAAAAAATGTTGAGCGACACATTGAGTACTATTTTAAAAAGTTTGATTTGTTTACAAATATGAACATTGAAGTTGGTAAGTATTCATCAGGAATGTTACAAAAGTTAAGACTTATAAGAGCATTAATAATCGAAACAGATATTTTAATTCTCGACGAACCTGCAAAGTCTTTAGATCCGGTGGTCATAAAAACTTTGAAAGATGAACTTATAAAACGATCCAAGGAGGGAGTAACAATATTTATTGCTACTTCTATGTTGGATTTCATTTCTGATCTTGCCCATCATATTGGTATATTACATTACGGAGAGATTGTTCATGAGTTCCATACAGAAGATAGACAGGCAAATCAACAATCGTATCTAGAAATTCATTCTAATGAGATTCCAAAGTTAATTTTAACAATCGAAAGAAAGTTAAATATATTTGAGTATGAGGTTATCAGTGATCAAGTGATTAGAATTGTTGAGAAACCAGACAATAAATTAGTTGTCAAAACATTAATTGAACATGGAGTAGATGTTCAACAAGTAAAAAACGGTTTTATGAGTCTTGAGGAAATATTTTTAGCTGTCATAGGTGAGTAGACAGGGAAGGAGCATAAATGAATTTGTTGAAATTTGAATTGAAAAAGTTAAGCAAAACAAATTATCTTATAGCTTCTTTCTTAATAATGTTATTGATACCCCTAATAACATTATTATGGATGTCATTAAATCCTAGGGGTTTTATACTAGGAGATTTTAATCAGATGAACTTAACCTTTCTTGGTTTAATTGGTTGCAGAACTATTTTTCCGATGACTGGGATGTTAATGATGAAAGTAGAATATGATAACAATGGTTGGATCAGCGCTTTTGTGACACCTTTAGAAAGACGAAAACTATTGTTTCTTAAATTAATCATATCAATTATTTGGAGTGCTCTAATAATAGTATTTTCCATTCTTGTTGTTATTGTAACAGAAGTCATTTTGTTTAATGATTTAAGTATAGCGGGTTTAATTGCTGAACATATTTCTTCGTATGTCTATTTGATGATTTACCTTGTTCCTTTTATTATTATTGGTATGTTCTTGTCATTTTTATTTAGTCATACGATTATTCCTATAATTTGTTTATCTTTAACTATTTTTATCGGGTATATGACTCAACTATTTAATAAAAACTTGTATTTACCAAGTGCTATACCAGAATTTATATTGTCGCCATATACAGATTATAAAATAGGCATTGCTTATATGATTCTTTATGTATTGAGTTTTGCTGTTATTTTATTAATGGAAAGAGTTATATACCTTAAGGATTATTGATGAAATATATTATTGAGATGAATGATTTAACAAAAGAATACGATGGTATGGCTGTAATTGATGGTTTGGATTTAAAAATATATCCAGGTGAGATTTTTGCTATTCTTGGTCTGAATGGTGCAGGTAAGACAACCACTGTAAAAATGTTGTTGGGATTGATTCATCCTAGTTCAGGACAGATTAAGTACATGAATAATAACTTTGATGAATGTAGAAATGAGATTTTACCAAGGATTGGATGTGTTTTGGAGACCCCAGGTTTTTATGAGAACTTATCAGTAGATAAAAACTTAAAGTTGATTCAAAACATTGTTGGTGTACATCAATCTAACAACATTGATGAAGTCCTGAAAATATTAAAAATGGATGCTTTTAAATATGAGAAAGTAAAAAATCTTAATGATGCACAAATACAAAAGCTTGCATTATGTAGAGCTTTACTTAACAGTCCTGAAATTTTAATTCTCGATGAGCCAATGAATGGATTAGATCCAAAATCCGTTAATGAAATAAGAACACTACTGATTCGATTATCTAAAGAGAAACAGGTGACTATTTTGATATCGAGTCATGTCATATCAGAAGTGGAAAGAATGGCTGATAGAATAGGTATCCTTAAAGACGGATGTTTAGCTGAAGTTGTTAATCGTGGTGACTTCTACAAAAAAGCAAGTGACCGATTCCTCTTGAATGTTAAAGATAAAAAGGGTGTAACAAAATACCTTAGAGAACAAGGATACTATTGTATGGAATCAAGAAGTGGTGATTTACTTGTAAAAATTACAGAAAATCAAGTATCGGACATACTGAATCTATTGATTGCACAGGAATTTGAGATAGAGGAAGCATATTTTAGATCACTTGATTTAGAAGATATTTTTTTAGAATTGGTAAAGTAGGTTATATGATAAGAAAACTAATGAATGAATTTACAAAAGTTAGATTCTCTAGAATCAGTTATGTCATGTTTATAAGTACAGGCTTGATACCCATAATGATTGTCATGCTTGTGGTCATACTGAATAGTGATATTAGATATGATAGTGTGACATATCTAGAATATATGTCGATGATACTGAAGTTTCTAGTCTCTTTTGTTGGAGTGATATTTTATAATTGGGTAGCTTCTGAGATTATTGGACGAGAATTTCGAATGGATACGATCAAATCTCAATTAACAATTCCTGTTGAAAGGGGAAGCTTTGTTTTTGTTAAGTTATTATTTATTAGTATTGTTTTATTGGCGATGACCTTAAGTGTTTTTATCATTGGAACAGTTATTTCAATATCCATGTCGATGAGAGGTTTTACTTTGTCAACTGTAGCCAAATTGCTGCTTGTGTTTTTAAAAGCTGGATTTTTGATGTTACCTTTTGCTTATTTTACAGTATCCTTAGTATTGTACTTTAAAAAGACACTTGTTCCTATGGCCATAAATATGATAGTTTTCCTTATAGTGATTGCAACGAGTAATATGGCTGTTTCAACTGTATTTCCATGGACAGCACCTTATCATATAATATTTATGAATGATTTAAATTTTTCATTACAGAAATCTTATTTATCCATTTTTTTGTTGGGTATAATAAGTATGTATTTTTCAAATCGTAGGATTAATCGAATGGAGATCTAATATGTATGAGACAGATAGATTGTTATTAAAAACACCTAAGGAAGTAACTATAGAAGAAGTATTGGATTATTTTAGAGAGAATAGATTATTTCTTGAACCGTTTGAGCCCAAACGTGAACCGGGTTTTTATACATTTAGACAGCAGAGTATAGATTTATATAATGACGTATTCTACTTTGAACATGGATCAGCTTTAAAGCTGTATTTGTTTCAAAAAACAGGTGGTCCTGTTATTGGTATTTTGAATTTTTCTCAAATTATCCAGGGTCCTTTTAAGTCCTGTTATGTTGGCTATTCTTTGTTAGAGTCTAAGCAAAAAAACGGATATATGACCGAGGCTTTGATGAAGGGGATTGAGATTATGTTTAATGAATATGAACTTCATAGAATTGAAGGTAATGTTATGCCAAAAAATATTGCTTCAATGCAAATTCTAAAAAAGTTGAATTTTAATTATGAGGGAACTGCAAAAAGGTATCTTAAGATAAATGGTATATGGGAGGATCATGACCATTATGTTCTTTTGAACGATTGAGATTAGTTTGATGAACACTTGTTTATTTATTAGGGTATGATACACTAAAATAAACAGGTGTTTATTTTAGTTAGAGATAGCTCTGTATGGAGGGTATATGCAAGTCTTAAAAGAAAGTATTAGAGAAAAAATTGATCAATCTGCAATAGAACTGTTTCGAGAATTTGGATTTGAAAAAGTATCAATGAGGCAGATTGCAAAAGCATCACATATGACTGTTGGAAATATATATCGTTACTATGATAGTAAAGATCATTTATTTGAAAGTCTAGTAATGCCTACTTTTGAAAAAATCAAAGGCCTTGTAAATGATGAAATTACCAAAGAGTTTATTGACACACCAGAACGAAATGCGATGTTTGTAAAAAGGATTATTGAACTGTTCTTAGAGATTCATAAGAAAGATGAAGCTGCATTAGATATTCTAATTAATAGCTGCGAGGGATCTAGGATTGATAATCCAGCTATTATCATCAGTAATATGCTTGCTAATAGAATGACAGTCTTAATAGAAAGATATAATAGCAAGCAAAAATATAGAATTGATGCCACTTTTATGGCGAATATTTTATGTGAATCTCTTGTTAATAATTTTATTAAAATACTATTTGAGTTTGAGAATGATGATGAGAGACGTATGCATATGTACCATATAACCCAAGTGTATACAGGGATGTTTGTATCTAAAATAATCGAGAGATGAAGTAGAGGTATATTATGAAAAAAATATTTATCTTCATAATGCTTGTTTTACTTATTGCTTGTAATGAGGAGATTGTTGAAGTGCAACCGACAATTGCAAAGCTTGTTCAAGTTCAAGAAATGACGGTAGAATCTTATAGAGATTATGAGATATACGTTGGATATGTAAAAAGTGCTGGTACTGTGAAGCATGCATTTGAAGTAGAGGGAAGAATAGAATCCATTTTGGTCGCTATCGGTGATTATGTTGATAAAGATCAATTACTTGCAACGGTTGATACTGAAGGATATCAATATGCTCTTGATGCTGCTAGAGCAGAATTATCATCTGCGCAATCTCAATACATGAAAGCAGTAGAGTCATTAACATATACTGACGACCTTTTTAAAGACATTGAAAAACTTTATAAAGAAGGGGTTTCTACAAAGTCGGAGTATGATAGAGTTAAACTAAATGTAGACATTGCTACAAGTGATGTTAACAGTGCTAGGGGATTAGTGAATCAAGCTAAAACCCAAGTGGATGTGAATGAATACTTATATGAACAAACTGATTTGCTTGCTAGTAAATCAGGTATTGTTGTTGATGTCTTAAATGAAACAGGAGAACTAGTTGCAGCAGGTTATCCAGTATTGGTATTAAGAGATGAACTACCAGTTGTTTCATTTGGTGTGTCTCAAGAGGATCTCAAATACTTAGAAGTAGATAGTTTTCTTGAAATGAGGTGTGATGAAAAGGAACTTTCTGGTCGCATATTAAGTGTCAATCAGGTTCCTGATAGTACAACTCAAACATATGAGATAGAGGCGACTTTAGAGGAAAATCTTCCATTAGGTGCAATTGTTTCTGTGACAATACCTACCGAGAAAATCAAAGGAGTGAAAGTCCCACTTAACGCCATTCGATCTGATGGAGAAGATTTTGTGTATGCTGTAGAAGAAAACCATGTTGTAAGAAAAAACATTTCAGTTCTTGCCATATTTAATCAGGAAGTTATTGTTAGTGGTTTAGAGAGCAATACACAGTTGATTATAGAGGGCATTATGGGATTATCACCTGGAGATGAAGTTAAAGTAGTGGGTGATGAATCATGATGACCTTTATTAAAGGTGCGATTGTTAAAAGAAAAATAACTTTGTTTATATTGATGATTGCGATCGGATTTGGTGTTTATAATTATATTGTTTCTCCGAGACAAGAGACTCCGGAAATTGTTGCACCAGTTGCTTTAGTTTCTGTTGTTTATCCAGGAGCATCACCAGAAGACATTGAGGGCTTAGTAACTTCAAAAATAGAGGATGAGCTCAGTGAGCTAGAAGGTTATGATTACTCGTATTCTTTTTCTAGTAATTCGATAGGGGTCATTATTGTTCGACTTGTTTATGATTCAGATATAAAGGGAACATGGGATGACTTGCGCCAAAGAATGATTGATTTACAAGCTGAGTTGCCATCTGAGTGTGAAACCATCAGTGTAAACACAGACTTGACAGATACAGCTGGTATGCTCATCAGTATGTCTAGTGACACCTATTCTTATGATCAATTAGAAGCGTATGCGAATAACTTTAGAAAAGAACTTGGACGTATTGATGGTGTGTCTAGAATGGATATTGTAGGCAAACAGGAAAAGGAATTGGTAGTAGAAGTTGATTATGAGAAGTTGAATCGATATCATTTAAGTTACAATGACTTTGTGAATTTGATTCGCTCACAAAACATAGAAATACCTTCGGGAACTGTCGGTCAAGGAAAAGATAAAATTAATGTTAAGGTCTCTGGCTTATTTGAAGATATTGAAGATGTAGAGAACATTGTAATTGCAGTTTCAGAGGAAAATGGCTCTATTGCCCGTCTGAAAGATGTTGCTACTGTAAAACTCAAATTAGCAGATGCAAATTATAAAATTATCCATGATGATAACCAAGCAATATTACTATCTGTCTATTTTCAAGATAATAAGAATGTTGTGTCGATAGGAAAAGAAGTAGATAAAACAATTAAAGAACTTAAAGAAAAATTGCCTGAAGACATAGTTTTTACAACGATACTTGATCAACCAAAAACTGTTGATGAATCTGTAAAGAACTTTGCAAAAAACCTAGTTCAAGGTGTGATTTTTGTCATAATAGTTGTCTTTATTGGTATGGGTTTAAGAAATGCTATTATTGTATCGACAGCTATACCAGCGTCAATTCTAATTACATTTGCTTTAATGAAAGTCGTTGATATAAAGATTCATCAGATCTCTATAGCTGCATTAATTGTTGCCTTAGGGATGCTGGTCGATAATGCGATAGTTGTAAGTGATGCCATTCAGGTTAGGCTTGATAATGGTGAAGAAAGATTGATGGCTTGTTTAAATGGTGTAAAAGAAGTTGCGATACCAGTTTTAACATCCACATTGACTACTGTTGCAGCATTTTTACCTTTATTATTACTGAACTCTATTGCTGGTGAATATATTTCAAGCTTACCTTTAATAGTTATGATTTCATTAGCGGTATCTTATTTAATTGCTATTTTTGTAACGCCTACAATGGCCTTTATTTTCTTCAAAAAAAGAGATGATAAAAACCGTATAGGCTTATTTAAGCGTTTGTTTGATCGATTTTTAATTGTTGGCTTAAAATTAAAATGGTTGATTGTAGTGATGATGATATGCATATTGGGGATTACAGTTTATTTGGGTTTTGAACTAGGACTTCAGTTTTTCCCATTTGCAGATACTGATATGCTATATATTGAAATTAAGAGTGAACAACCTAGTAATTTTTCAGCAACAGAAGATCTGGTTGATAAAGTGATTGAGGTTATTCATGATGAAGATATTGTAGATAACTATACGGTTGCAATTGGTGATGGTTTGCCAAAGTTTTATCAGACCATGCCTGTGCCGACACCATCTAGAGATTATGCACAAATGATGGTTATTATTGACTTAGAAAAATTAGCGAGTCAAATAGACTATAAAAACATGACCCAGTATATTGATTATTTGCAAGCTGAGATGGATAAGAATGTTTATGGTGGAAGTGTTACCGTGAAGCAACTTGAACAAGGTGAACCTATTGGCGCTCCAGTAGTTGTTAGAATTTCAGGTGATGATTTAGATGCACAAGGTAAGTTTGCAAACGAAGTGGTTGATATACTAAAAGAGATACCTGGAACCGTAAATGTAGAAAGTGATTTTGGTGAATATAGTTATGAATTCTATGTAGATGTGGATGATTATGAAGCTGGTTATTATGGTATATCTAAATATGATATTCAAAATGAAGTGAGTATAGCACTCTACGGTAGAAATGCAGGTGTATACAACAAGGATTCTCATGAATATGATATAAGAGTTGTCAGTAACATTGAGGATAAAGATTCTCTTGATAATTTGGGGATTAAGTCGACTGCAGCTCCAACAAAAGTATTGTTAAAGAGCATTGCAGATATAAAGACTTCGAGTTCATTGCCTGTTATAAAGAAGTATGATCGTGCGCTTACAGTTAGAGTATTCTCAAATGTTAAGTATGGTTATAGTCCAGTTGAAATTCAGTCTGAACTTGATCGTAAATTACAAGGGAAAGTGCCATCAATGATGGAAATTACATTTGATGGCGAAAAACAAAAAATTCAAGAAAACTTCGGTGATGTAGGAGAATCTGCAGTAATAGCTCTTGTACTAGTTTACTTGATACTGCTTATTCAATTTAATTCCTTTAAGCAACCTCTAGTAATATTGTTGACCATACCTTTATCTACCTTTGGTTCTATTATGGGACTGACCTTATCAGGACAGAGTTTGTCCTTTACAGGTATTTTGGGAATTGTAAGTTTGTTAGGTATTGTTGTTAATAATGCTATTGTTCTAGTTGATTTCATCAATACTGAAAGAAGTGAAGGTAAGTCAATTGAAGTGGCATGTAAAGATGCTGTCAATAAAAGATTCCGACCAATTATGTTGAGTACAATAACGACTGTAATAGGTTTAACACCTCTAATATACTCAGGAAGTGAGTTGTTTGTACCAATGGCTATTTCATTAATGTCAGGTCTGATGATTTCAACGATCTTTACTTTAATAGTTATCCCTGTGGTTTACAGCTTATTTATGAAAGAATCAAAGAAGAATACACAACTTGTAAAAATTCAAGTCAGACGTTAATTTGCTCTATAAGGATGTTCATCCTCCTTGGTTTTTGCTAAAATATATTAGAGATATATTTTCTGTATAATTATGAAGTAAATCATGGAGGATTATTATGTGGGGTTTAATTGGTACATGGGCAATGGTTGAAGATGGTGTGCAACTTGGTGGAAAGATGCTTGAAGAGAAACGTTCTGTTATGGATGCCATAGAAGTCGCTGTTATGGATGTTGAACAAAATGATGCTTATACCTCTGTTGGATTAGGTGGTTTACCTAATGAAGCTGGAGAAGTTGAACTAGATGCAGCATTTATGGATGGAAAAACACTATCAATTGGTGCTATTGCAGGAATTAAGGATTTTCTTCATCCGGTTTCTATTGCAAGAAGTTTGTTAAAAGGATCTTTTAATAATTTCTTAGTGGGATCAGGTGCTGAAAAATATGCTTTAGAAAATGGATTCAAAAGATATGATATGTTGACCCAAAAGGCAAAAGATAAATGGGAAACACATAAGAGTGAAATAGAGAACGGCTTGGCACCATATATTGGTCATGATACAGTTTGTGTAGTTGGAATAGACAATAAAAAGCATATGGCTTGTTGTACTTCAACGAGTGGTTTGTTTTATAAGAAGCAAGGCCGTGTAGGCGATTCACCAGTACCTGGTTCTGGTTACTATGTTGATGAAACAATAGGTGGTGCTGCAGCTACGGGTCTTGGTGAGGACATTATGAAAGGTTGCTTAAGCTATGAAATTGTTATGAAGATGAAGCAAATGTCTCCTCAGAAAGCTTGTGAAATAACTGTAAGTGAATTTCATGATAAACTTGTTGAACGAAGAGGTAAAGCAGGTGATATTTCAGTTGTTGCTATGAATGCAGCTGGTGAGTATGGTGCCGCTACTAATATAGATAGTTTTCCATTTGTAGTTATGACGGAAAAAGAAGGACTTAAGAAATTAGAAGTCAATCAAAAAGGAGAAATAAAATCATGTTAGAAGTAATTGCTCAATCGGTTGAAGATGCAATTGCAATAGAATTAGGTGGTGCTGATAGAATCGAACTGGTGAGTGCGATTTCTGTTGGTGGTTTAACACCGAGTTATGCAATGGTAGAGGAAGTTGTGAAATCGGTTAAGATTCCTGTAAATGTAATGATAAGACCACATGGCTATCATTTTAACTATAAATCAGATGAACTTAAAGTCATGAAAAGAGATATGGAAGTGTTACAAAAACTAGGAATAAATGGTTTTGTAATGGGTGTTTTAGATAATGAAAAGATTGATTATAAGAGTTTAGAGTACCTTTTAGAGAATATAAATTGTGATGTAACTTTTCACAGAGCGATAGATGAAACTGATGTGATTTTCTCTTACAAAACTCTAAGTCAAATGGATAAAATTACACAAATACTGACATCTGGTGGGGCTGGAAAAGCTTTTGATCACCAGGAGGTACTTAGTGAATTGTATTTAATTGCACCAGAGAAGTTATTAATAGGTAGTGGTATTACGCTTAATAATATTGGCACACTCTTTGAAAAATATCCAGAAGCAGGATATCATATTGGGTCTGATGCACATGTGAATCAGACATTTAGTAATCGAATTGATGAAAATCATATCAGAATGATTGTTGGTTTGATGAGATAAAAGGAATGGAAGAAAGTTACATATTTATGGCTAAATAGACACATATATGGCTATATATAAAAAAAAGATGAAAAAATGTGTTGTTTGCTATAACATTGAGGTGTACTTTGATAGCAAACCACAGAGGGAGGGCTATGAAAGTATTATTAACAGGATTTGATCCTTTTGGTGGTGAGAGCATTAATCCTGCATATGAAGCGGTTAAATTGGTAAAAGAGACAATTGGAGAGTGTGAGGTTATTAAACTCGAGATACCAACGGTATTTAATAAATCAGTTGAGTATATTGAAAAAGGGATTGTAGAACACAGACCTGATATGGTGCTGGCAATAGGTCAGGCTGGTGGAAGAGCAACAATTTCAGTTGAACGGGTTGGCATCAATGTTGATGATGCCAGAATACCGGATAATGATGGCAATCAACCAATTGATGAAGTAATTTTCAGTGATGGAGAAAATGCTTATTTTTCAAATTTACCAATCAAAAAAATGGTGTCGGCCATGCAAGAGCAGCATGTACCGTCAAGTGTATCAAACTCTGCAGGGACTTATGTATGTAACCATGTACTGTACAGTATCATGTATTTAATTCATAAGAAGTTTCCTCATATGAGAGGTGGGTTTATACATGTACCTTTTATTCCTGATCAAGTGAAAGGTAGGGATATACCTTCTTTACCAGTTGAGACGATAAAAAAAGGGATTGAGATTGCTATTAAAACTGCTGTTCATAACCATAAGGATGAAAAAATAGTGGGAGGTTCAATATTCTAGAGTAGGTTGGAGGTAAATGATGTCGAGAGTAATAGGTAATAGAATAAGGATTTATCGTAAGATGAATGATATGAGACAACAAGCTTTAGCAGATGAGTTAGGTATAAACAGAACTTACTTATCAAAATTAGAAAATTACATTCATAATCCTAGCCCAGAGCTAATGATTAAAGTTTGTGAAGTGTTTGATTGTAACCTAGGTGAAATGTTTACTATTGGAACAGAACATTTAGATACAATGTCATCAAGTTTTAGGAGTCAAGAGTAATGAACTGGAAACAGTTCATTTTTTTTTAATGTTTTAATACCCAATTTTATATTATAATTGAATTAGCAATTATATGGAGGCGAAAATGGGATTATTTAAGAATTTTATTAAAGGTCAATTTATAGAAGTTATCGAATGGACAGATGTACAATCTGATAGAATGGTATATCGATTTCCTGTTGAAAACAAAGAAATTAAAATGGGTGCACAACTAACAGTTAGACCATCTCAGTTAGCTGTTTTTATTAATGAAGGTCAAATAGCAGATGTGTTCTCGTCTGGTCGCTATGAGTTGACGACACAAAATATGCCAGTTATGACCAAATTGAAATCATGGAAATATGGTTTTAATTCACCTTTTAAGGCTGAGGTGTATTTTGTTTCGACAAAGCAATTTACAAATATGAAATGGGGAACTAAAAATCCTGTTATGATGCGTGATCAGGAATTTGGTCGAGTAAGATTAAGAGCATTAGGTGTTTATGCATTTAAAGTAAACGATGCTGTTCTATTTTTGAGAGAGATCTTTGGAACAACTGGAGATTTTAGAACAGAAGCAATTCAAGATTATTTAAGAGGTATTGTTGTTGGTAGTTTGTCAGATTTATTTGCTGAATCTAATATACCCGTTATGGACTTTACATCAAACTTGGACGAGTTAGCTGAAAATGGGAAAGTTAAGCTTCAAGAAACATTTAATGAAATCGGATTTGAACTGACAAAGTTTGTGATTGAGAATGTTTCATTACCAGAAGAAGTGATGCTTGCAATGGACGAAAGAAATAAAATGTCTATGCTTGGCGTTGATAACTATGCAACTTATAAAACTCTTGATGCAGTAGGAAAAGCTGCTGAAAATCCAGGCGGTGGTATGGCCGGAGCAGGCGTTGGTTTGGGGGCAGGTGCTGCTCTTGGAAATATGATGGCTGATGCTATGCAAACTAAAACTGTATCTTGTAAGCATTGTCAAAGTTCAATGCCTGAAAATAGTAAGTTCTGTCCATCGTGTGGTCAAGCAACTGCTGATATGAGTAAATGTATCTCGTGTGGTGTAGCACTGGAGAAAAATAGTAAGTTTTGTTCTTCGTGTGGCTCTAAACAAGAAAAAGTATGCCCGAATTGTCAGAAGCCCGTATCAGGGAATTTCTGTGGTTCTTGCGGTACGAAGGTATAAATTATGAGTGAAGAATTATTACAGATAGACAGTGATCAATTTCCTTGCCCAGCATGTGGAGCTTTTATGGTCTATGCACCATCAAAACAAGGATTAAGATGTGATTATTGTGGACATGAAGTTGACATTACAAAAGATAATAAGGAAATAAAAGAACACTCACTTAATATGAAAGATGATATTGTTAATCATCAGTGGGCTGAAGATAAGCGTGTTATAAAATGTGAATCTTGTAGTGGTGAAAGTGTTATATCGGGAACTGACTTAACATCAGAGTGCGTATTTTGCGGCTCTGCACATGTTGTTGTTGAGAAAATGGATGAAGGTATTGCACCAGAAGGAGTTGTACCTTTTATGTTAACCCTAGAGGCTGCTAAAGATGGCATAAACAAATGGGTTTCAAGTAAGTTTTATGCTCCATCAAGTCTAAAAGAGTTAAAGCGACTTGATACAGTAAAGAGTGTATATATTCCTTATTTCACATACGATGCGAACACCTCTACCTTTTACACAGCAAGGCGTGGCGATCACTATTATGTCACGCGTACAAAAGTTGTTGATGGCAAGACAAAAACTGTCAGAGAAAGACGTACCAGATGGCGAAGTGTTGAAGGCGTCTATAAGGAAGCTTTCGATGATGTGTTGATTCACGCTTCTAAAAAAGTTGAAGAATCGTTAATTTCAAAAATGAAATCATTTGATTTATCAAAAGTAGAATCTTTTCAAGAAGCTTATTTAATCGGACATCATGCAGAAAGATACAACAAATCATTGTCGGAAGGTTTTCAAGAGGCGACCGAGGTGATGGATCAGAGTATATATTCAGGTATACGGAACCAAGTTGGTGGTGATGAATTTCGTCTGACACACCATCAAACGAATTATGGAAAAACTACATACAAACATTTACTGTTGCCTATTTGGATGGCGCATTACACTTATAAAGAAAATTTGTTTCATGTGTATGTCAATGGACAAACAGGTCGTGTTGTGGGTGATTATCCAAAGAGCGTATGGAAAATTTTATTAACCGTTGGAGGCTTCATAGCTCTTGCGCTACTTATCTATTTTATTTTAACGAGGTTTTAAATGAAGAAGTTTATATTAATTTTTATGATGATTCTATTAGTTGGTTGTCAGAAAGATGTAGAAGTACCAGTAGAAGAAGAAGTAATACCATTAGATTTGGATCAAGTTCATAATGTTAAACATAAGATATATAACAATACCTTACCTCATATAATAAAAAGTTACGTTGAGATGGATGATGATAAATATGGAACTTATAAAATTGAAATGTATGATACAAATTACGAATCAACTTGGGCGTATCTATGGCGTGATTTAAATGTTGAAGATGGCGATTTAATGTCGAATTATGTCATATATGAAAATTATATTATTGTAAATGTTCAAGGCGCGGTTTCTGTTCATAATTTAGCTACAGGAAAATTTCTTTGGGAAATAGAAACAAATATTCCTAACGGCATCATGGCTGTTACAGATAATATATTATATGTTCTGGGGTATGAAGAGGATTTCTTAACTGGCGTATCCTTAGAAACTGGTAAGGTCCATATTAGAGTTAAAGACGAAGAGTTTTTACAAGCAGATGCATTGAAGATGAAAGATCAAGAGTTGATTGCTTATAAACAATCGGATCAAGTAACAAGAAATGCAGTTGTTTTCGATTTAGAGGGTAGTTTTATTAAGCAATTTAATTATATGCAAAAAGGAACAGCCACGGCTAAATGGGATAAAGTTGAATCATCTGATGAATCAGATGAGGCAATTCGAATAATTGATGGTGATGTTAGTACCTGTTATTACGAGTCTGTAAAAGGATATGGTGAAAAAGAATGGGTTGAAATTACTCGTATATTACCAACGACAGTTAACAAATTGAGAATAGTTAATGGTAATAACTCGTCTGAAAAAGCATATAAAGAGAATGCGAAACTTAAGCAAATAACTCTAAGTATTGGAGATGGCAAGAGTTTTATATATAAGTTTGAAACTTTTGAGTATGGGTATATTGATGAAATATGTTTTGTAAAGCCAGTAATTGCTGATTATGTGTTGTTAACGATAGATGAAGTTGAACCTGGTGAATTGTATAAAAACACTTCGTTTAGTGAATTAGAAACAGAATGATTGAACGGTGATGGTGTTAGTGATAAACTTAAAATAATAGGTTGAAAAGAAGGAGGTAGTTATGGGTTTTTTAGATGATTTAGGTAAAAGCTTAAACAAGGTAGGTCAAAAGACTAGTGAGATGGCGAATGAGGCTAAACTAAAACTAGAGATTACTAAGCATAAGTCAAACATTGATAAAAAGTATGAAGAACTTGGTGCAAGAGTATATTTTTTAGCCAAAGAAAATATGGAGCTGGACGAATCAGTGTCATCAATTATTGAGGAAATTGATCAATTGTTCTTAAATATCGCAAATCTTGAGAAAGAGATTAGTACACAAGAAGAAGTAGATGAAAAGGTTGAGAACGAAGGAAAAGCATGTAGAAATTGTGGTGCGCCTATGGCTGAAGGTGTTAAATTTTGTGGTTCGTGTGGTACTCAATCTGACGATGAGAGCAAGAAATTATGTCCTAATTGCCAAGCCGAAGTTGGAGAGTCTCAGTTCTGTAATTCGTGTGGGACAAGTCTAGTGTAATATGACGATGATTTGTAAACACTGTGGTTGTGAAAATCACTTGGACTCTGAAAAGTGCGTAGAGTGTGGTCAACTATTTAATAAAGATGAAGTATATGTTGTCTGTGCTACTTGTGGTATAAGCAATCCACAATCAGTGAAAGCTTGTAGAGGCTGTGGAGAAAAACTTGAAGGTCGTAGCTCATTCATTATAGAAAATATACCAGATGATGCTGAAAAAGAAAAGATTGTTAGTCACGATAAATCAAGTCCTGAAAAGAAAGCTAAATCTACTAAGCGAGTAAAAGGATCAAAACAATTAAATCAATATGCAATTCTTGCTTCGTTGTTGTTACTTTCGGTTGTTTTAGTCGTTTTAGTTGTAATAATACTAATAGGCAAACAAACTTATTTGTCAACTGACGATGGATTTTATTATGTATCAGAAACGGGCGTCTTGCATGTTGTTGATCATATGGGCAAGGATTTGGAAGTCGGTTATGACATCAACTCGGAGCCTGAAGTCAGGATGTACGGGTCAAAAGTTTACTATTTGAATGATGGTTCATTGAATATCTTTGATGGGTCTAATCAATTGATCTCTAGTGACGTTACAAGCTTTAAAGTGAATTTAACAGGCGAAGAGGTTCTTTATACTCGTTATACTGATGAGGGTGTTGGTGATTTATATAGATACACCGAAGATAGTAATGCAAGAATAGATGGTAATGTTGGTGAAAACAGATATATATTCGGTCAGAGTGATGATGTTTATTATGTAAATCAAATCACAGATGATGAAAATCTTGGTGTTCTCTATCTTAAAAGTGGTGATAATCCTGTAGAGAAAATTGCTGAAGATGTTTATGAACCTTTGTTTTCACTAAGACGTAACAGTGTGTATTATGTAAGAAATGATATTAATGATGTGAATCGTTTTGATGTGTTTTACATCAAAGATGATCGTGTTACAGAGATTAGACGAAATGCATCTCAAATATATTACTCTCCAGATGAAGAAGTTTTTACTCTGATTCAATATAAGAATGATAAAGAGTATCTATATTCTATTGATAGAGACCAAAGTACTTTAATACAAGGGGATTTCGTGAAATCTGGATCAAAAGTGTTCGAAGATTATTTACCTATTACAAGAACGGAATCTATTCAGATTGTATTAAGAGACGATTCGAATATGAATTATCTATATGATGGTTCTTTAAAAGAACTGTTTGCTTTTGATGATTATTATTTAACAGAGTCTGGTAAAGTGATTTATACATTAAAAGATGGAGAATTATTTACGACTGATTACAGTAAAGACATGAACAGTATTAGTTTGGATCGGGATGTAAAAGTTTTGGATATATCCGATTCGGGTGAATCCATCGTGTATGAATCCGAAGGCTCGGTTACAATAAAGGGAGTAAATCCCCTATCTATAGATAAGAGTTTGGATGGTGTATGGCTTACAGAAGATGAAAAGTATGTTATGTATTTAGAAGACACAGATGCGTATGTTTTAAAGTTAGGTGCAAATGAACCTGTGTTCTTAGGTAGTAATGTATCTACGATATTTAATCAAGGGGTTTATGTTTACACAATCGTTGAAAATGAAATCTACAGATACAAGCTGGGGAAATTTTCGTCGAATGAAAGTATTACTCGATTTAGATATTGGGATTTTTTAAATAATTAGATGGATGTCTCGGGCGTTGACCCGAGCATTTGTGTGCTAGTAGGGAGGATTCATGGGTTTTATAAAAGGCATATTAAATTTTATACTGATGATTATTTTAGCAGTATGCCTGATGGTTTGGTTTGGGTTTGGACTATTTAACAGTTCTGTACTGTCATTTGATGAGAATAAGAAAATGATTGAGGAAACAGCATTTACAGAAGAGGTAACAAGTGAGATTCTATCAAGATATAACACGAAATTATCGGACTTATCTGTAGATGATGATGTACTTCTTAATTTTGTTAATGAATCAGGTTTAGGTGTTTTAGGATATTTTTTCTCTGAATATGATGAAATGCCATCTGTAGATGTTTCATTTTTAAAAGATTATGTTATCAAAGATGTGGCAATTATGGAAGCTGGAAAATTATATGGTAATGTGGATATTACTGATCTAGTTTCATCGATGCGTTTGATACCCGAAGGTGAAAGTATAACGAATAACTTTGAAGCTTATTTGGGTGAAAAAAATCTGAATCTACATCAAGAGGATGTGGATCAAGTTGTTAAGTTGTATCTTGAAAACAAGGATTTAGATGATCAAGCTTTAATTGACAAAATTATTGGCGAAATGGCTTATGATAAATTGAACATTGATGAGATGAGCACAGAAATGTCATTACAATCATTGTTCGACTCTTTAACGGATAAAAATCCGTTTACAATTATAAGAGAAGTTTTAAATCATGTTAAGAAAAATGTGTATGGATATTTGAGTATTACTATGCTTATTGTAGTTTTAATGATTTTAGTTTCTGAATTTAGAGTATCTTCATTCTCAGTATGGATTTCGTTAGCTTTTATTATAGCAATTGTACCTTTACAAGGATTAAGATTAATTGATTTTGTTGTACAACGTAATTATCTTGAGATTATCAATGGTATGGAAAGCTATAAGAATTATATGCTTGATGTGCTAATTCAAAAATTAAATGTTTATACAATTATCACATTTGTTTTAGTTGTTGTACTCTTCATTCTTAGTAAATTACTTAGAAAACGTGTGGATTCAAAGATAGAAGATTTAGAGAAAAAAAGCACAAATAGATATGGTATAATTAGATTTGCAATTTTCCTAGTACTTGCTTTGGGACTATTCTTGAATGCAAAAGGTATGTATCGATATGATATGAATGTTGTAGCGGAAATGCAAACAATTTCACCAGATGATTTTGATCCAAACGATTTAGATGACACATTAAGCAATTTATTAAATATTGATTATGATTTTTAAGGAGCGTTAGCTCCTTTTTCTTGTTTTTTAAAGGTTATTAAGGAAGAATTAAAATACGCAATATCACATTTACACTATGTTTTACGAGTGGTAGGATAGAGTTAATAAAAAACAGTTTGGAGGAATGTATGCAATTTAATCACTCGGTGAATATCGCTGAGATCTTAAATAGGGGGTTTAAGAACTTTAAATCGACATTTAAGCCATTCTTCAAATATGCATTACTAGCTGTTATCATTTCGTATGTTATCCAATTGTACATTACAGTGATGGATACAGTCTTATTTGATAACGAGGTTGCGTATATAGCAAGTATCGTTCTTATGGTACTGGTATTCTTACCAGTTGCATATTTTACAGTAAGAATGAATATGACAGTGTCAGGAAAATTTAGAGCAGTTAAAGAAGCTCAGCCATTTCTATTTAAGGAAAAATTTAAAGATAGTAAACATGAATTTTGGCGCGTCTTTTTTGTTTTAGCTTCTAAATTCTTTATACGAGTTATTATGATGATCTGCTTCATGCCTTTGTTGGTACTTCTATTAACACCGATTATGCCAGAAGGACTGAATTTTGCTGGTCTAAGTGGTCTTGTAGTTGTAATAGTATCTACACTAGCTGGTTTAAGTTTTCTGTATCTATTAAGTAGATTAGAATTCGCAACACTAGTTATTTACTGGCAAGTAGATACTGAGCATTCAGATCTTCGTACAAGTATGGAAATGACTAAAACTCAATATCTGAAAAAACTTAAACTTATAATCATAGCAAAAATCCCTAAGATAGTGATGAATATTATCATGTTTACAAATGTTTTCATTTCACCTATAGGTAATACTGGTGCTTTAAGATGGGGATATTTATTGGGTCTAATCATATTTGAATCGATGACCTATGCTTGGCCATTGGCTTATTATTATCCGATGTTTAAGCAAATGAAAGCTTTTCCATTACAATCTGATGTTTTAATTGATGAAGAGGGAAAAGAATGGTTAACTTTTTAGAAAAAAAACTCCGCAAGGAGTTTTTTCTATTTGTATTGAACGATTATTTTTTCATGTATCATTTCACAATCATGTTCTAATCCAGTATCATATTTTAGATTACCGATACTTTCTAAGAATTGTGATTCAGTGACTGTACCTATTAGGTAAAAGGATAATACTTTAACGAGTTCGCTGCTTCTATGAGAAGCTTGAGAAATGAGCTCTAAAAAACTTGTAGTGTAAACGATTGTATCATCACAAGGATGTGTCCATTTATTCTTATGGATATTTAAATGATCTACTTTTGGATCATATTTTGCAGGGAACGTAGCTGTTGTTATTTTTCCATCTGCTTTTTTAATTTTATCTATCCATTTGAAGGGATGTCTTTTAATCTTCATGGGATCATACATGGCTTTTAAAGTACGTCCCATATCCTTAATGCATTTACCAATAATTTCCTCTGATACGTTAATATTGTATGTATCTCTTACTACTTTTGAGATAAAAAGACTGATAAGTTTATTTTCTGACGGTGTCAGTTCGATTGCCTTTCCTGTATTATGGACTTTTAATTGCTTCCCGTTGTAAATATCAGAAATCAAAGTATCTAAGATACATTCAAAATATTTATGGTTATAGCCAGAATCTACTCCTGAGAAATAGAAGATATAGGGATGTCCAATGGTATCCATAGCATAATGGCTCAAAAAGCCTGCTAGATATGCAAATTCTCTATGCAGTGCGGTATTTTTCTTTTCAGATTTAAAGAAAGCTATTGGATCAGCTATAATAGCGTGTTTAATTCTTTTGGCACCAGCTAAGAAAAAACCGTTAATTTTTTCTTGATGCATTATTGTTGCATAATCTCTAATAAGTTTGGCTTCACCTCCGCTAAGAGGTTTATAATAGAAGAATAAATCTGGTCCTTGAGCGCCAAGGTGATAAATATTCTTATTTGAAGTTAAAATGTCTTTCATATCTTCACTTAAATGATTGAGAGCTTCTTCAGAACACACCATATGTGTTAAAACATCAGGCATAAATTCTCCTTTCAAATTATCTTAATATTCTAACTTGATTATAACAGGTATTAGAAATTTATGTGATATAATTAATGCATAAAATAAAAATAAGGGGTATATTTATGAAATTTAATAAGCAAGAAATCAGCTGGATTCTTTACGATTGTGGTAATTCAGCTTATTCTATGGCAATTACGACCGCTTTACTGCCTGTTTATTTTGGTATGTTTAAGCAAGGTAACTCTATGGATTTAGGGTATTTTAACTCTTTTGCAAGTATTATAGTCGCCATTCTAAGTCCTATACTTGGTACAATTGCCGACTATAAAGATACAAAGAAACGCTTCTTTGCCTTTTTTGCATTATTAGGTGTTTTCTTTACAGCCGCTCTTGCCTTTGTTCCATTTGGAGTTTGGCAAGTTCTTGTGGTGTTTTATATGTTAACATCTGTTGGATTTGCTGGAGCTAATATATTTTATGATTCCTTTCTCGTAGATATATCGTCAAATGATAGAATGGACAAAGTATCAGCAAATGGATTTGCATGGGGCTATATTGCTAGCGTGATTCCTTTTGCCTTATCATTAGGTATAATATACGTTATAGGACAGGAAGAAGTTCTTGGTTATCAGCTTGGTTTTATTATAACAGCATTATGGTGGGGCTTATTCACAATCCCAATGTTTAGACATGTAAAACAAGTACATTACATAGAAAAAGAACCACATCCAGTTAAAAATAGTTTTAAGCGAATTTGGAAAACAATTAAAAATATGAAAGCTCACAAAACTATTATTACTTTTATGATTGCATATTTTTTCTATATTGATGGTGTTGGAACGATTATAAAGATGTGTGTACCTTATGCTCAAGTTGTATTAGGAGCAGACTCGATGGATATGTTTGTGATGTTAGGGATTTTATTGATTGTACAGTTGATTGCGTTTCCATGTGCGATACTTTATGGTCAATTAGCAAAAAAATATTCTGCGCGTCGTATGCTTATTATTGGTATGATTACCTATATTATCGCTACAATATATGCTTTTAGCATGAATACAATTACTGATGTATTTGTATTAGGAGCCTTGATTGGTTCTGCACAAGGTGGTGTTCAAGCACTTTCAAGATCATACTTTGCTAAACTAGTACCTAAAAAGCAATCCAATGAGTTCTTTGGATTCTACAATATAGTTGGTAAATTTGCAGCTGTGTTGGGACCTTTCTTGATGGCAGCAACAACCGATTTGACTGGTAATGGTCGGTATAGTATTTTAGCAATTATTCCGCTCTTTATCATAGGTTTAATCGTATTTTTGAGGTTGCCGAATGATCAATTACTAAATGAAACAACTTAAGACACTATATGTGTCTTTTTTGTTGTATTCTAATCGCTCCTTGTGTATAATCGGTGGTGAGTATTTATTTAGGAGGGCGAATGAATAATAAAAATGATTTGACAAAGGATAGAATATTTACATCGATTCTATTCCTAGCATTGCCGATTATGGGCACATCTTTTGTTCAAATGGCATATAATTTAATTGATATGATTTGGATTGGAAAGTTGGGTAGTTCAGCAACCGCCGCTGTCGGCACAGCAGGTTTTTATATGTGGTTTTCGATGGGCATTATCTTCTTGTGCAGAATTGGTGCAGAGGTTTTAGTTGCACAAAGTGTCGGAAGAAAAGATTTAAAAGCCACTAAGGAAACAGTACAAAATGTGCTCCAAATGGCACTTGTCTTTTCATTGATATTTATGTCGATTGTACTAATTTTTAAACATCAGTTGATTGCATTTTTTGATATTAAAGAGACAAATGTAGTTGATATGGCAGTGAGTTATTTGAGTATTGTAGCTTTTGGATTTGTATTTACTTTTTTAAACCCAATATTTACAGCAATATTTAATGGTTATGGAAAAAGCGGTGTGCCATTTGCTATTAACACAATTGGTCTTATATTTAACATTATATTTGATCCTCTTTTAATATTTGGTATAGGACCTTTTCCTGCACTAGGTGTTAAAGGTGCAGCAATTGCGACTGTTATTGCACAGATGATTGTAACTTTTGTTTTTATCTTCTATATCAGAAGGAACAAAGATGTTCATATGTTTGATGGTCTTCATATCTTCAATAGACCGAACGAGAAAAGAATATTTAGCATACTTAAAATAGGTTTACCTGCAGGGATACAGAGTATGCTATTCACTATATTTGCGATGGTTATTGCTAGAATTATTGCTGATTGGGGTGCAGTAGCTATTGCTGTACAGAAAGTAGGTAGTCAAATAGAGTCGGTATCATGGATGACAGCTTCAGGTTTTTCAACGGCTACTAGTACTTTCGTAGGACAAAATTATGGTGCAGGGAAATATGATAGAATCAAATATGGTTATAGAATTTCATTAATCATAATGGCGATTATTGGTATAATCACAACCTTTGGTCTGATATTCTTTGCAGAACCCTTGTTTAAGATCTTTATTAATGAAGAAGTTGCACTTAGAGAAGGGGTTATTTATCTTAAGATCTTAGGGATATCTCAATTCTTTATGTGCTTAGAAATTGTGACAAATGGAGCTTTTAATGGACTTGGTAAAACAATGTATCCAGCATTAAATAGTACTTTCTTCAACTTCCTTAGGATTCCTATGGCATTATACTTATCTCAGACTATACTTTCTTTACAAGGTGTATGGTGGAGTATCTCGATAAGTAGTATACTAAAAGGGATAGTGATTGTTTCACTATTTGTTTGGACATTATACAAAGTAAAAAAAGAAATGGAACAACCATTTAAGGAGGTTATATGAATCAGTCGAGGTTAGAGAGAATCGTTGAGCAGATGAGATTAGCTGAATTAGATCAAATCATCATAACTGCACCTAATTCATTGTATTATTTGTTAGATCAAATGTTTCACCCTGGAGAAAGAATGTTAGCATTATATATCAACAAGGATGGAAAGCATGCTATGATTGCAAATGCGTTATTTCCAAGTGCGAAATATTTAGATACTGATGTTTTCTTTTATGATGACACAGAGGATCCTATTGAGATTTTAAAGAATTTGCTTATAGATGGTAATTTCGGAGTTGATAAAGAATGGCCTTCACACTTCTTGGTACGTTTAATGAAAGCAGTTCCAGGTCTTCAAGTTGAAATTGGTTCTGTCAGTGTTGATACACCGAGAATGATGAAAGACACTGATGAAATTGTTAAGATGAAATATGCGTCTAAAGTTAATGATGAGACTATGAAAAAAGTTGTGGAAGCATTAAGAGAAAAAAGATACTCTGAAGTTGAATTAAAGAAGTTGATTCCAAGTTTCTTTGAGGAGATGGGTACCAATGAATTGTCATTTTCTCCATCTGTGTGTTATGGGTTAAATGGAGCAATTCCACACCATGACTCAGGTAATGATATGCCTAAATCAGGGGCTATTCTTATAGATATGGGTGGACGTACAGATGGTTATTGTTCTGATATGACTCGATCGTTTCATTATGGTGAGCCAAGTGAAGAGTATAAGAAGGTCTATGATTTGGTATTAAAGGCTAATCTTGCTGGGATCGCTGCTGTAAAACCAGGTATTAAAATATCTGAAGTTGATGATGCAAGTAGAAAAGTTATTGCTGATGCGGGTTATGGTGAGTACTTTACACATAGAACAGGGCACGGTATTGGGATAGAAGTACATGAGTTTCCTGATGTTAGTAGTGTAAGTGATACGGTACTAGAAGAGGGAATGACATTTACAATAGAGCCTGGTATTTACTTAGAAGGTAAGTTTGGTGTTAGAATTGAAGATGTTGTATTGGTAACTCAAAATGGTTGTGAAATACTTAATAGTTACTCAAAAGAACTACAAGTGTTATAATAAAAAGTCCACTCGAATGAGTGGACTTTAGTTTTATCTTGATTAATCGACCTTTATAGAAGCCCATTTTTTTGAGTTGAATCTTCTAAATATAATGATTGAGAAGAATGCAATCGAGGTGATTTCAGCAAACCATACGCCACTTACACCTGATCCGACTAATACAATAAAGAAGTACGAAAGTGGTATAAACAACACCCACAGTCTGGCAATTGTGTAGTACATTAATCTTCTTGTATCACCGGCACCTCTTAGAGCCCCACCCATAACTATCATAAAGTTAAGAAATGGTTGATTGAGTGCTAAAAATGGTATGACTGGTACGCCGAGTAGTACAATGGCTTGATCAGTTGTAAAGGCTTTTATAGATAATTCTGGTATTAACATAAAGACAAATGCCATAAAAATACCCCAGACAACTCCCATGAAAGCTGAAGCAAATCCAGTTTCAGTACCTTTATCGATATCTTTTTCTCCAAGTGATTTACCAACCAAAGTTGCTGCTGCTATTGAAATACCAACTGCAGGCATAAACGATAGAGATTCAATTTGGATGAGAATTCTAAAGAGCGATTCTGAATCGGAATCTAACTTAGCAACAATGACCCCAATAACTACGAATGATAGTTGCATCAAACCTTGTTCAATGGCACCAGGCCAACTGATTCTAAAAAGAGGTTTAATAATTTTAGAATCAAAGAATAATTTAAATTTTAGTTTAAGATGACTATCCTTAATGTATAGTCGATATATGTAGATTAAGGTTGCAATGATTCTTGAAATACTTGTAGAAAGCGCTGCACCTGCTATCCCCATTTCTGGGAAGGGTCCAAAACCAGTGATCAAAACATAGTTTCCTATAATATTAAGAATATTAACCACACCAGTTACATACATAGGTGTTTTTGTATCACCAGCCCCCCTCAGTATTGCTGCAAAGGAGAATGACAAAAACATAGGAATAATTCCAATTAATATAATCGTGAAGTAGGTTACTGAATCTTGATAGACTTTTGGTTCAATATCATAGATTCCAAACACGGAATCTTTGATAACAATAGAAAGCACTAAGATGATAGAGCCGACTATTAAATTGAGTAACATATTTTGTTCAGCAATATGTTTGAGTTTTGTATAATTCTTTTCGCCATAAGCTCTCGAAATTAAGGCAACTGCACCTGTATTAAATGATGAAAAAGTAAAAATTAATAGGAAAACAATTTGATTTGAGAAGCCTACAGAAATAATGGCTCTTGAATCTATGAGTTGACCTAACATAATTGTGTCTGCAACGCCTAACATTGTGTTGAGTGCCATTTCTATAATTGCTGGTAGTGATAAAGCTAATATGGATAGAATCAAAGCTTTTTTGTTTTTAAGTAATGTCATAATGACCTCCAAATATAATCCCTAATATTCTATCATATATAGATTGAAATTAAACGTATAATACAAATAAACTTATTTTTGGTGTAAAATAAAATCAGGAGGACGGTAATGGCTTGGATTAAAGTGATAAATAAAGATGAAGCGACAGGAGAATTAAAGGAACTATATGATCATGTATTAAAGGATGATGACGATGTTGATAATATTCTTTCTATACATAGTTTACACCCTAAAACATTAGAAGCACACTTGATGATGTATGAGGAGTTGATGAGAGGTGAAAACAATCTTTCTAAAGCTCAGCGAGAGATGATTGGTGTTTTGGTCTCCACGCTAAATAGTTGTGACTACTGAACGACCCATCATGGCGAAGGTCTTCGCAAGGCGTCTAATAGTAATTTACTAGAATCAGTAAAAAAGGATTATAAAACAGCAGATATTTCAAAAGCAGATAAGATAATGTTAAGGTATGCAGAAAAACTTACATTGACACCAGGACATATGGTGGAAAATGATGTTGTGATGTTGCGTAAAGTAGGTTTTTCAGATGTGGATATTTTGGATATTAATCAGATTGTTGCCTACTATGCATATGTTAATAGAACAGCTGATGGTTTAGGAGTAAAATTAGAAAACTTTTGGTAGATTGAATCTTGTATTCAATCTTTTTTTTCTTTATCATCAAAGCTAAGATTTGAATATCATACGAGGTTTGTTATAATTAATCCTGAGGTGTTAATGTGAATAAAATTATAGAGTACATAAAATTGAAATTTAAAACAAATCTGATGCTTGAATATATGATGAAGCCCATATTTTTTATGACCTTATTGGTTTATATAGGATTCATGTATTTTACTTTTGGTCAAAGACGTCCTATAGATATTGGAATTGCCTTTTCGATATCGGTAGGGGGCTTACTTTTATTAGCTTTCATTAGTATATATGCAATGGATTTTATTAAGAAATTACCATCAGCTACTGTATTTTACTTAGGTTCTGTGATCGCTATGTTGTTTATTATGTTTGATTCTAATAGAGCTAAAAATAGTAATTTAGTAGCAGTATTTGTGATTCCACTGTTTTTTATTTGTTTAGGTTATCTTATATACAGAATTGTTGCTAGACACAGACACTGGATTGTCTGGCCTGTGAGAGTGTTGTTTGCTGCGACGGGATTGCTTATTATCATGATGTTCTTTTGGGAGGGTATTGTTCCTGTTTACGAGAATGCTTTTCTGACATTAAAGACAAACCAAACCATTCAAGAAGTTGAGGCAACTCATGAGGTTGTGGAAGGTATATATGGTAATGATGACTATTTAAATAAATATGTTTTAGATGGTTTTAAATCGGAAAATATCAGCATTGGTAATTTTCTTTCTAAATGGAATAAGAGTCGAGAAAAGCAATTGGGATTCAATATATTTGATGTACCTTTGAATGGAATGTATTATATGCCTGAAGAAGAAGGAGAGTATCCTTTAGTATTAATTGTTCATGGTAATCATGAGATGACCCATGACTCTGAAAATGGTTATGGTTATTTAGGAAGATATTTAGCATCTAGAGGTTATGTTGTGGTGTCTGTTGATGAGAACTTTTTAAATTTCTCAACGTTCGATACTCAACTACTCGGACAATCATTAGGAAGCGAAAATGATGCAAGAGCATATGTATTACTTAAGCATATCGATTTTCTGTTGGATGAAGGTGCTCGTGAAAATTCACCTTTCTACGGAATGATTGATACAGAAAATATTGCACTAGTTGGTCACTCAAGAGGTGGAGAAGCTGTAGCAATTGCAAGATATTTTAATGAACTTAATTATCTACCGAATGACTTTCACAAGAAATTTGATGAGGATTTCGAAATCAAATCTATTGTGTCGATAGCGCCAACGGACAGACAATATAAACCAGCTAATAGGAATGTGATGTTAAATGATGTTAACTATCTGCTTTTACAGGGAATGCATGATATGGATGTTAGTTATATGGCTGGTATCAACCAATATGAGCGTATAGAATACAAGGATACGGATCGTTTTAAGGCTGCAGTGTCGATTTATGGAGCCAATCATGGATACTTTAATGAATCTTGGCATCGTTCAGATAATGCTTCGTTAGGAGGGGTGCTACATAATTCTGCACAATTACTAGACCGTCAAGTGCAAGAGACCATTGCATCTCAATTGGTATATTATTTCTTAGAGGCAAGTCTTAAAGGTAAAGAAACCTATCGAGATGGATTTACTAATCTAAGATCATTTAGTGATTTACCGGAAACACTTTATCAATTCCAGTATTATGATGGTTCTTGTGTTGATATTGTGAACTATAATGAAGATCCTTATTTAGAAACAGGATTAAATGGCTCATTTGTTTCAAGTAAAGGATTGTCGAAATGGTCTGAGGGGTCTATGAAATTAGACGGTAAAATATCTGATGTTTATGGTACCTATTTAGGATGGAATAACACTGGTGAGTACATCATTGAGTTAGAAGATACTTTGAAAGTAAGTAAGAACGACTACCTTTACTTAACACTAGGAGATGATAAAAAAGATAATGATGAATTATTTGATTTGAAGGTTAGATTAGAAGATATTGATGGTAAAACATCAGAAATATATCTAAGTCAGTTTTCTATGATTCAACATCGTATTGATGTAAATTTAGCCAAACTTTTCTTTATTGAAGATGTCAACAACCACGAGCTGATTTTACAGACCTATCAAATTCCTATAAAATGGTTTATAGAAGAGGGTATAAATTCTGAAATAAAAAAAATATCATTGGTCTTTGAAGATGGAGACAATAATTTGATCTTTTTAAAAGAAGTAGGTATAAGGTATCATGATTAAGAAAGAATAAATCACCTTTATATTTTATAATGGTATGATATAATGACATAACAAATAGGCAAAAATGGAGTGATAATATGAAACTTTGTACAGAATGCAACAAGAATGTTGCAGTCATCTTTTTATCAAAGATGGAACATGGAAAACCTGTGTCGGAAGCTTTATGCATTGAATGTGCTCATAAGAAGAACATTCCAGGTGTTGAGCAGATGATTAAAGAAACAGGTATGAGTATAGATCAAATCAAAAATATGACAGCGGGTATGAATGATATACTTGAAGATATGGATTTAGATGACATTGAAAGTCCTGAGCAGATGATGGAAATGCTTATGGAATCTCAAGATATAGAAGAAGAATTCTCAAGTGATGAACCGCCGATCGTTGAAGATGAAGAAGTTGAAGAAACTTCAGATCAACCAAAACAGAATAAGAAGAAAAAGAAAAAAAAGAAAAATAAAAAGAATTTGGAACTCTATGGGACAAATTTAACACAAAAGGCTAGAAACTTTGAAGTTGATAGAATTATCGGTAGAAATCGTGAGATTGACCGTGTTGTTCAAATACTCAATCGAAGAAGTAAAAACAATCCTGTTTTAATAGGTGAAGCCGGTGTTGGTAAAACAGCTATTGCTGAGGGTCTTGCTGTTAGAGTGGCACAGAAACAAGTACCTGCAAAATTATTTAATGTAGAAATCTATCTTTTAGATATGACTGCAATTGTAGCTGGAACACATTTTAGAGGACAGTTTGAATCAAGAATGAAGGGTATTATTGAAGAGGCGAAAGCTTTAGGAAATATCATTCTTGTAATTGATGAGCTTCATAATATCGTTGGTGCTGGTGAAGTACAAGGCGGTGTGATGAATGCTGCAAATATTTTAAAACCTGCACTTGCTAGAGGTGAGATTCAAATACTAGGTGCGACTACTTTAGATGAATACAGAAAACATATTGAAAAGGATGCTGCATTAGAAAGACGTTTCCAACCAGTTGTTGTTGAAGAACCAACTCTTGATGAAAGTATTGAAATCATCAAAGGAATCAAAGATTACTATGAGGATTATCACCAAGTAAGTATTGATAATGATGTCATTGAAGCGTGTGTCCATTTATCATCTAGATACATTCGTGATAGATTCTTACCAGATAAGGCTATTGATGTCTTAGATGAAGCTGGATCAAGAGCAAACCTAAAAAATCAAGGTTTGGTTGAAATTATGGCTTTAAAAGATCAACTGAATAAAATGCATGAAGACAAAGATAAGTATGATAGTTTGGCGAATTTTGAAAAATCTGCTGAAATTGGATCTGAAATCATTCACGTTGAACAGAAAATTTTTGAACTAGAACAAAGTGGTACTCAAACAAAACTAACAATTGAAGATATTGCTTATGTGATAGAGGCTTGGACTAAGATTCCAGTACAGAGAATTACTGAAGAAGAAACAGATAAGCTTTTAGAACTTGAAACTAGACTTTCGGGTAAAGTTATTGGCCAAGACGAAGCAATTAAAAGTATTTCGAAGACCATCAGAAGAAATAGAGTTGGTTTTAAGAAAATAAAGCGACCTGCTTCATTTATCTTTGTAGGACCAACTGGTGTTGGTAAAACAGAACTTGTAAAAAAACTTGCTTTAGAGTTATTTGGTTCAGAAGATCTAATGGTTAGACTTGATATGTCTGAGTATATGGAAAAGCATTCAGTTTCTAAAATTATTGGTGCTCCTCCAGGATATGTAGGTTATGACCAAGGTGGTAAATTAACAGATATCGTAAGGAGAAAGCCTTATACAGTTATTCTATTAGATGAAATAGAAAAGGCACATCCAGATGTATTTAATGTATTACTTCAGATATTAGAGGATGGACGTTTAACTGATAATCAAGGTAGAACAGTACACTTTGATAATACAGTAATTATTATGACTTCTAATGCAGGTACCCAAACAAAAGCTTTAACAATGGGTTTCTCACAAGGAGAGTCAGTTGAAACGAAAGAAGCTATTAACTCTGCTCTTAAAGAATATTTCCGCCCAGAGTTTCTAAATCGTATTGATGAAGTGATTGTATTTAATAAACTTTCGAAAGAAGTTCTTAAAGAAATTGTTGACTTAATGTTGCAAGAAGTTGAGTTAGAGCTAAATGAAAAACAGATGAGTCTTAAAGTTTCTCAAGCAGCTAAAGATTTTATTCTGGAGAAAGGTTACAGTGAAGCATATGGTGCAAGACCACTTAGAAGAGCTATTCAAACCTATATAGAGGATGAAATAGCAGAACTATATCTAAGAAATGTACTCTATGATGGTTGTACTGTATTTGTTACAAAAGAAGAAGATGCTCTTAGTATTTATACTACTGAGAATACACAACATTAATATTGAGCTTTGAATCTTATTGATTCAAGGCTTTTCTTTTATATATAAATTGTAATCATTACAATTTGGTGTTGATTTTAATATTATTGTATACTATAATTGTATTGAAATAAAACAACACAAAATATGGAGGAAAAATATATGAGTAGATTAGTAGGAAGACAAGCACCAGATTTTAAATTTAATGCTGTAACAGGAAACGGAGAAGATTTTGTTGAAATTAAACTAGATGATTACAAAGGTAAATGGTTGGTATTATTCTTTTATCCACTGGATTTTACATTTGTATGCCCAACAGAAATTACAGGCTATTCGAAGCAAATAGATAAATTTAAGGAACTTGGGGCTGAAGTACTAGGAGTAAGTGTGGACTCTGAACATTCGCATAAAGCATGGATTAACAGTAGTTTGGGACAAATAAATTTCCCGTTAGCTTCTGATATGACAAAAAAAGTTTCTGATGATTATGGTGTCTTAATCGAAGAAGAGGGTATCGCACTTAGGGGTTTATTTATTATCAATCCTGAAGGTGTTTTACAGTACTCTGTTGTACATGACTTAAATGTAGGTAGAAGTGTAGATGAAACACTTAGAGTTTTACAAGCTTTACAAACAGGTGGTTTATGTCCAATGGATTGGGAAGTTGGAGAAGACTTACTATAATTAATCAAAGTAGCTAATTCGAAAGAGTTAGCTTTTTTTTGTCTAAAAATTTTAAGAGACTGAGAAGAGTTCTTATTAACTTTGATAGTTTTTTGAGTATTAGGCCATCTTTTTTGGTATAATATATATAACTATATTATAAAGGAAAGAATATGAAATCTATAAATAATGACAAAGTTCTATATACAATATTTGTTTTATTGCTAATTATTTCGATTGCACTTGTTGTTTTCTTTACTGAAATGATGGTAGTGGACTGGGTGATGATGATTGCAATAGCAATATGTGGTTTGATTACCTTTCAAGTATCAGCAGTCATCGGTCTTGTAGTCGCCTTTAGCGTAACTCTTGTTTATGGTGTGATTGTTTTGCTAGCGGGTACATTAGTCAGCATACCTTCGATTGGTATTAATTATTACTATTTAGTTTTACCTGCAGTTGTTTCAATATCACTTAGTGGCGTACAGTATTTTTTGGAGTCATCAGTTAATAATAATATGAACATAAAGGACGATGAGTTTAAAACACCTCCTGAGTATGAGGAGGCATTGTCTGTAGAAGTTGAGCGTGCCAAAAGATATAAACTACCTTTGACATTACTTGCGATTAGAATTGAATCTCTTGATGAGTTAATAACTCTTTATGGTGAGCAGGTTGGTGAAAGATTTATTACACATTTCTCTGACTTTATCATTGAGATAACTAGACAATCTGACCAACATTATAGATTGGGAGATAAGTTGTTTATGATGATTTTACCCTGTACTGATTATGAAGGGGCTATGCTTTTAAAAGAAAGATTTGTTAAAGAGTTTGAAGCTATGGAAATTATCGTAAAATCAAGTTATCAGCCAGTACACATTGAAGTAGATATTGTAGTTGAGGCGTTAGAGGATCATATTTCAGCAGAAGAATTGCATGAATTAATAGAAATAGATTTAACACAGAGAGGTGAACATGAAGAAAATCTTTAGTGTGGTGATGATTCTACTCTTATTGATGAATATGAGTATTGTATTTGCAGAAGAGTATTATGTTCAAGTTGGTGCATTTGAGTCAGAAGCTAAAGCGATAAAATATACGAAGTATTTGAATGATATTGGCTATACTGCTGTGATGATTCCGGTTTATGACCTGTACAAGGTTTTTTTAGGACCTTATGAAACGGAAGAGAAAGCGAGAGCTGATTTAAAACAATATAAAGAGAATGGTAGTGATGCCTTCTTTGTAATAGGTAGTCAAATGTATTATCAAAGACCCGAAGTCGATGAAGCTGTCGAAATTCAAATCGAGAAAGTTGATTTGATAGATGAAACATCAACTGAAACAGAGGAAAATATCACTGAGACTGTAGATGAAGTTGTTGAAGTCGAAACAGATTCAGGCGATGAGACAGATGATGAAGTTTTTGATGAGGATGATTTAGAAAATGAAGTTGAACCTGTAGATGTCAATGAAACAATTGTTACACGTGTAGTAGAGCAAACAGAAGTAGAAACACCAAGATATAAGATTTTCACAATAATGTTAATTGTGGTTTTATGGGTACTATTCATTGCTGTAGTAGTTGTTGTTAGGTTAAAACAGTCTAAGAATGGTTAAAGATCACAAAAGTGATCTTTTTAGTTTTAGAAGAGCAAGAATGGATTCTAATGAGGGAAATTAAAAACAGTAGGAGGTGCTATGGAAAAGAGAATTTGTGAGTGTGGATATATTTATAATCCTCAGTATGGAGATGTTACATCAGATATTAATCCTGGTACAAAGTTTGATGAATTACCTGAAGGCTGGAAATGTCCATATTGTGGTCTAGAGAAGAGTAAGTTCCAATTAAAGGTTAAACGTAAGAAGGCAAAGTTTATTTCTTTTAGATAATGTACATTGTTTTAGTATACTATTGACACGGTTGGAATTGTCTGTTATATTATACGTAAATCCGATGGGAGATATGTATAAGGAGGAAGATATGAGAGTAGCAAATAAATTGACAGAACTAATTGGTAAAACGCCAATGCTTAAATTAAATAACTATAATGAATTAAACGGTGTAGATGG
>PPCM01000412.1_pt1 | contig 41916 bp, 57 predicted proteins | sample 1555541 | NCBI WGS metagenome assembly PPCM01 (sample SAMN05284479, study PRJNA326546) | Marine sediment metagenome, whole genome shotgun sequencing project. | isolation source: marine sediment | place: Germany: Wadden Sea | collected 2012-09-05
TTATTTACAAATCTTATTCTAGGGATTATAATTCTCATATAGAATGTATTTATTAAAAGGAGAGATGCCTATTATTTAGAGAAAATAAAGCAAGCTATTTAGCATGACTACTATTAACTAAGATCTTAGATGTTTTACGTATGTATATAATTCATTTGAGTTCACCAAATAGGGTGATGTATTTTTTGTACCCTTTTTTAGAATATATATACATATATACTAAAAATAACAAATTTAGCGAGGTGTTATTATGGAAACATGTATGAAAGAAGATTTTTACGATTTTAGGAAAACTATTGATGATAATCCATACGATTTATCAGGATTTATTACTGTACTCTCTGAAAGGTATCCTGATATCAATGAAGTAGACATTGATGAAATAAAGGATTTTGTTGAACAAGAAATGGAGATTGAATCTGACCAAGAAATATGTGAGATTAATGACGAAAAAATTGAACAGATATGTGAGTATGTGAATCAATTGTTAAAATACCTATATGATGATTAGAGATTATCATGGATTATATTACAATAGAAGAGCTGATGCGAATAATAGAAATTTCTGATAAAGAAAATAATATAGATTTAGAATCATTTCTCTTAAAGATGTCTAAGAAAGCAAAATGTTTACCAAATGATATGCTCGAAAACATAGTTGCTTTACTAAAATACGAGCATCAAATATCATGCGATGCAGACTTATATAAGCTATCTCTCAATAAATTGAGGGAATTGGTAAAAGATATAAATAAACTCGCAAGAGATTATAGGGTTGATTTTAAATAGGTGGAGAATATGAGTAATAAAAAAAGTAACAACCTTGATGATTTTGAAAAAGAATATATCGGTCATTTGAATAAAAAAAATAAAAGAAGAAAAGGCTATGAGGAAAAGTCTAAGTCTTTTCAAAGGCAAATGAAGAATAAATCAAGGAAAAAAAATATTTATAGCGATGATTATGATGGAGAATTCAATGGATAATGAAAACAAGAAAATAAAAAGAGATAATAAAAAAAACGATTTTTCAGAAAATCAAGAAGTTAATAAAGTGAAATTAAAAGCAAATGAAGTCAAAACTAATAAAAAAATGTTTGATAGAATGATGGAATCCAATGAAAGAAATAAAAAGTATTTTGGTTTGTAGAAAAAGTTAGAGAAGTCTATCTCATGAACTTTTGAAAAAGTCTTAAACTATAATTAAATATAAAATAAGGATGATTTAACTCCATCCTTATTTTATATCAAAATCTCATATGATGAGACCGTAAGACTTTCTATGTAAAAAAGAACCGACTATGAAATAATTCGATAATTATTTCAGGTTGTCGATTATCGTGATGTTTACTAGTAAATTACATAAAAAACAGCATTAAATAACAATTGTTAATAATTTCTGGTATTTATCTTAGATCTCTAGTTCCTACTATTTCGTAGTTAAAAGTTCAGCTCTATACTGCTAATCAAAACACGCTCTACACATTGAACACACTCAACTCCTTAAAAGCATTTTAACCCTATCAAACTTAAAAAGTGCCCAATATTTGACTACTCGGGCACCAAAAAGGCAAAATTAGTTTTGATTTCTGATTGTTTAAATCTTATCATTATGATTCTAGACAATGATGAAATGTAGTCGATGTTGTAAATCAATAAGACTTTTTATCTATATTATTTCAAATGTTAATAATTGATTAAGATTTAACCATTTAATCACTCTTCGAGTTATAATAAAACGGTTCTGTCCAAGTTCCGTACCTGTTCTCTGTAACTTCGCTTTTTCCATATTCAATTGTGTTAATTGGTGATCTTATAAAATGTGACTCCAACTCACTTGAATCTAAGAACCTTACTTTTATATAAGGATATTCATCTCCTATCAAAGTATCGGGATCAAACTTTTCAATTATAGTTTCTTGCACATCAGTTTGTAAGAAATAGTCTCTAATATCATCATAAATTGAATCATCAAAATTTGAAATAGAATCACTATCAAAATACACCTTCAATATAATGTGTCCTTGACTTTGTCTTATTTTGATATCATTAATAAACTCATATTCATCTTCTAATGAGTCTACGAAATCATTTAGGATAGAGACATTAAAAAATCTTTCCGCCTCACATCCTGATAATACTATAGCTAAAAACAATACTATAAAAATTGAACCTTTTCTCATGTCTTCACCTTCTAATAAAAGTAAATATAACCACCACCAGAATATTGAGCGTTAAGCCAATGAGTATAATAGCTTATGATACAATCATCTCCCCATGTTGAGACAATTAATTGATAAGTATCATCTGGTAAACCTCTAACTCCTGTTATAGTCATCCAATGCCAACCATATTTATAAGTACCTGGTATAGCTAAGTTTAATGTTGCAACTGGTGTATCTCTAGTTATTCCAGCTTTAATAAAATTAATAGTCTCTAATCTTGTTTTTCCAATAGCTTTTAGTTTTTTGCTATAAAGATATCCATGCCCTTTATCCCAAGCGTAATCAGCAACGTATACATTAAAGTCATCTAAATCAACAAAACCATACCACGGATTAACAGGTTCCAAATAGTTATACACTTCATTCATATGATCTGTGTATTCACTTTTTGATAAACCAAGTTCTGTGTATAAACTATCATACTTTGATTTATTTTTATCATCTAAATATGCAAAAATATTCGCAACTGCTGTCGGACCACAACCATTTGATTGATTACTACCTAACCAAATACTTCAGCTACATATGTATCCATCTTACCTAGTAGGCCATCTATCTCATCACCTTTAGTAACGTTTAAAATAGATATCCCATAGTATTCGTTCATAGTAACTTCACCAAACTTAAATGAATCATTCTTTATAAATAATAAGGTAAAAAACATAATGAATAATTCTATTGTAATTAAAGCTTTTTTAAGTAGTCTATTCTTCATTTAGCAAGTCCTCTTAAACATTTCCATTACTCTGTGTCATACATTCTATTTAATCCTATATTATTTTTCTATACATTAACATTATGAAAGTATTAAATACATTCATAATTTAAAACATTCTGTTTCGTAGTTAGAAGTGTAACTTTTCAAGTCTAATCCAAAAGCATTCAAAGTTTTACAAATACAGAACTCATATAAATGAATATAATATTCGAACGTATAAAAGGTGCCCGATTTTTGACTACTCGGGCACCAAAAAGGCAAATATCACCTTATTCTTGACCTCAGTTCGCATTCTCGATCAGGTCATATATATACAACTGATTATCATATTTATACGGAACAAAGTTAAGATGATATAACTCCACGCTTATTGGCAAAGTATATTTTAATGTTACACTTTTTGATTCATAGGGTTTAAATTGTATTATTGGTAGCTTGATAAAGAAACTGATGATGAAAAACTTAACGAACTCAAGAAACGTATTGCACAATTAACTGGCTTACTCGAGCAAGTTGAAGAAAAGAAAGAGGAAATCTCAAACCTTCAAAATGGTAAAGCGGGTAATGTGTATATCATTAGTAATATTGGATCATTCGGTGAAGGTACATACAAAGTTGGTATGACACGCCGACTTGAACCACAAGATCGTATCAAAGAATTAAGCTCAGCAAGTGTACCATTCTCATTTGATGTTCATAGTATGGTCTTCTCTGAAGATGCACCTGCTCTTGAAAAGAAAATGCATGATGCTCTTCACAAAAACAGAGTTAATAAAGTAAATCTTAGAAAAGAATTCTTTAAAGTTGAACTAGATGATATGGAACAACTTGTCTTCGAACTTGATCCTACTGCTGAATTTAAGAGAACTCTTATTTCTCATGAATATCAACAAACTTTGGAGATTGAATTAAAAGAACATACATCTTAAACTTTTAGAGTATAAAAAACCAGAAAAGGAAAATTTCCTTTTCTTTTTTTATTGTTATCACATAATTTTAATATTGTTACTACATCAAGCGCACATTCTTTCAGAGGTTTATGGAAACTACAAATGCATATAAGACAAACTAAAAGAAGAAACAATATTACACGACTATGTAGACCTAAGCAACAAGGTAAACGGTATGTGATGAAAAGATGGGGATGAATATTATACTCTCTTAGATACAAAGCTCATTGACGATCAGAAACTTCACCAAACAGTATTCGTTGAAAAACTTGGTCGTTATTATACTATGATTGATGATCCAACACCAAAGTAAAAGATACATATCAAAGAAAATGTAGAATTGATAAAGAAGAGGAAAAAACTCTATGTTGGGCAACAGATCATATTATTCCTTATGATGAATTATTACACCACCTTGAAGATTATAAATATGCTGTTCTACAAGATCTAATTAATCATTTCCAGGTACCAGAATACTTTCTCATGAAAAAATTGCTGCATATGTCATCTAAACAAAAATACTATGAAGTATGTGAAAAGGACTATTGATGCCTTTCTAATTTCCCCTCACTTTACATCATTCACTTCTTTGGTGCAAATGTCGTATCAAAAGCCAAAGCTCTATATGAACGGAAAAATAGTATGAAGTATGGTGATTTCATGGTTATATACAAGACAAAGGTAATGGTACATATCAAACTACAGTAACACAAGTTGAAAAAAATAAAAGAAAAGGATATAGGAAATTTCTTTAAGAAAAGATGTGGATAAATCAGTATCTGAAACTACTATTGCACACATTCATTCAGTTATGCACAACTATTTAAGTGACACCGTTCTTTGGGAGTATTTATAAAATAATTCTGTTGATAAAGTTTCAAAGGCAAAACAAAATAGACCAAAGAAGAATTGCTTGAATCTAAGTGGAATGAGACTGAATATCTCATTGTCGGATGGAATGGAATAGAAATCTTTCCAGATTCAATTACTAAAACTTTTACAAAGTTCATTAGAAAAACTATCTATCTTAGAATCAAAAATAAAAATAAACCCAAGGGCCTGAATCCTTGGGTTCTATATGTTCTTTAGGCTTCGTGAACCAGTTGCAATAACTGAGCTCTGTGGTCCTAAGAAATGCTGTATTTAGTTCATAAAAAATACCCAATCATTAAATTGAGTCATTTTTTAAATGGCGCGCCCTAAGAGATTCGAACTCCTGACCTTCTGGTTCGTAGTTAGAAGTTTAGCTTTTTAAGTCTAATCCAAAAGTGTTCAAAGTATTGCAAATACAAAATTCATAGAAATGAACATAATGCTAGAACATATAAATGGTGCCCGAATTTTAACTACTCGGGCACCAAAAAGGCAAATCTTAGTTATGTCATGAGGGGTATCTAGAACAAATGAAGTTCTGTGATATAATCTGTGACTAATGATAATAAATATCTAGTATTTTGCTTTAAGTCAATCGAGAACAAATGCAAATAACTACATACTTTAATTAGGAACTATTATTTATATCTTACTCAATGTTGGCAAATCGTTGGCAATTGCCAACACTAAAATAATTACTTTCTTGTCTACATCGCCTACTCACGTATTCATAAACTGTCTTTCAAAATACGACTCCTTGGCCTTCTAGTTCGTAGGAAGAAGACCTACTAATTAAGACAAGTACAAATTTCATACAACCATTGTAAACACTTAATTGTTAAAAAGTGATTGAAGACATCAAATCCATCTAAACAACCATTTTTTTGATATTATGTCCCCCAAAATGTTCCCATTGATGTATTCTGTACATATTTTTATAACAAATCAACTTCCAACGATTTTTATATAGTTGAAAGTATTTAACGCTGCCTATAGTCGTATCTTATTAACTGTAGTATTAAATCTAATACAACTTGATGCTCATATAGCAAATTTGGACATCCAAAATCAATTCTATTGAAGGAGCCACTTATGAACTGTGTCGCAGGATGATTCGAATAATTTTTTTTTGCATACCTATCTATTTTTTTAAGCCAATTCATATAGTCATCATACTTTTCAAAACTTCCATACTCAGCTTCTAATATATTGCTCCCTACCAACATTGTAGCTACAAAGTCAATTCCTTGGTCAAATAAATCATCTAGCTCTTTATGCATACCCCATCGCTCCTTTCAACCACATATTTATTAGATTTTATATAATATAATACACATTCATGTCAAAGTTTGGGTACTATTTTAATCATGCTCAGATTTAATCTATTTAATTAAAGTATTCTCATAATCGACTTAAAGATGCTGGTATATTGAAACTAAAATAAGCATGGATACATTCTATTGTTTCAATGTATCTACATTATTATGGATTCAGATTTGTATACACTGATTATGTAATTTACTTGTTTTTACTTTTAAATTACTCAAATGTAATATAATTTGTCAAGTTATCGACATATCAGAATATAAGAATAGTAGTTACTGATTCGTAGTTAGAAATACCTCTTACTACGAGGTTTACTAAGAAGTTCAAAGTATTGCAAACACAAAATGCATCAAAATACTTTTTGATACCCACACAGATGAAAAGTGCCCGCTCTTTATTAGTCGGGCACAAAAAAGTCAATCATTAATTATATTAAACTGTAATCTAGCTCAATGTGTTTAATGAAAGTTCTTTATCCATCTTAATGAACAGTATTTACTAAACATACTGTAAAAACATTCGCAGATGTAAACTAAACTCATAACTGTCTAGTAAGAGAAAATACTATGGTGATGTTTCCTCATTTAACTTCTAATAGTTTGTATTTTGATCAAGTTATTCTGATAGTTTCATTAATAATAAGAGAAGTACCTCTCTTATTATTTCTATCTCTAGTAATCTGCTTAATTATTTCTTATTTTTTTCCACAAGGGTAAAGCTTACAGCACCTATTAATCCTTCCTCCTTGCCAACTTTCCCATCAACATATATTAATAATGTATACTGCTCACCTTCTTCATTAACTTCGAGACCTTTCGTTTGCATATTGAACTGATATACAGCGTTTTCACTGTCATATACAAACTGTGTCGTACTGTAGTCTAGTGAAACCTTATTTGTTCTCATAATCGGAACAACTTCTTCGCCTTTCATAAGCACTAGATCTAAAGTAAGAACATCAAAACCCATTACTGGATCTCCATTTTCTAATTCCAATTTTACAGGTATTGTTCTGTTCACTTTATATGTAGCATTTAATTCCAAAGGTTTGATTAGTTGTAAAAGGTCATCCATACTAATAACATGATACTCTAAAGTGACTGTTGCCTCATTCAATGCGATATCCGATAAGTGTAGCTCACGTACTTGATTAGGACCAGGTGTTGAAGTAAGTCCAACTAACTCTATCTCTTTGCTAAGAGCTCCATCATCTGGATGTCCTGACCATTCATCCATATATTCATACGTCTTCACAAAATCGGTTGCAAGATAACCCAGATATTCAGTTTCAGTGTCTTCAATATCCTTGCCGTTGATGTGTACCCATGGAGCTCTCATGTCAATCTTGACCTCAAAACTTCCCGAAACGATATCTCCATCATAATTCTCAGCTTCGTAATTAATAACTGTTGTTCCTTGATCTGTAACACTAACTACAGCCGTTGCAACACCATCAGTAATAGGATACTCTGTTCCTTCAACAGTCAATCGTTTCAAATTGAATACGGATGCAGTTACTGTTACATCAACTGTTTGATTAGTCCATTCGCTTTCAGTATATGGCGATGTATCAAAATTCTCTGCCACAACATCAACTTCCATGTCTGGACCTATTAACCAATTGAAAAGATTTAAATTAAACAATCTATTTCTGCTAGAAATTAACACCTCACCATCATTTACCATTGCAACTCTGGTATGAGGCAATTCGTCAATTGCTACTAGAGTATGATTGCCATCTGGTGTCTTTACAATTTGAGTAGCAGTTCCAGTTGTTTCAATATAACTTGCAGCACCAAACTCAACAATACTCACGTATGTTGTAACTTCGTGATCAATAAAATTTGATGTGTAACCTGAAAACATTGCTGGAATTAGTTCAAAATTATAGTCATCTTTAAACATATCGATCGCAGTATTCCAATCAACATCTCTTTGGTCATCTCCAATTAACAGTAATCTCCCTCCATCATCAACAAAAGAGTTAATCACCTCTTCCTCTAATGGTGTTAAAAAACTATGAAATCCATTTGAGAAAACAATGATATCATATGATTCTACATCACTATACATAAGTGGGTTATATGGATTGATAAGAATTTCATCTACTGTAAATCCATTTGCTCTTAATACTGACGCTAATGGACTTAAATTATAATCAATAGAATAGTAACTCTTATAGCCTCCCTGAATAAATATAATGTTTCCTTTTATCTCGTCTGAAGCCATTAAGCGTTGAATCATCAATGGTTCTGATTCAATAATTATGTCACCTCCCAATTCTGTAATATCTGTTTCACTTGCAATTACAGCTAATGGCATTATCAGCATAAGTGATATTACTAAGGAAATAACTGTTAGTTGCTTTAATACTTTTCTCATAATATACCTCCAAAATCATTTCAATCAACCAAAATTTACTCTAATATTTCTTTACAAGATCACCTTCTTCCATCAGTATGATAAGGATTACTAAAACCGATTATCCTCCTTCCTATACATAAATACAAAAATTAAAACTACCATCATTAAATGGTAGTTCGACAATCATGGCATACTGCGATGCTTTAGATTCAAAACTTTGCGAACCTGTCTTTGGGCAGGGTTGCTCTTTTCAAATTTTCTATTCTTTTTATTTCCATCCTCATACATACCCTATCTTTTTCATTCTACTCAAAAATGTGGATTATAATTATACAATTATTCTCGTGTGATAATAATTCGTAATTAGATATATCACACGTACTCGTCAATTGGGACTTCTGTACATTTTGTACATTCTACATCCATTGACATTCTTTTTTATACTTTCTATGCTTGATAGGATGGATCTGTGAAAGGATATGGATAATGTTAAATAAAAATGAAACCGCTTTATTGGTAGTCGATATGCAGTATGGTGGAGGTGCACCAGATGGTTCTTTGGTTCAAATGTTAAATGTTGATATATTAAAGCAGGAGGATATTGTAACTCCAATAATTGAGTTTAAAAATTACTTTGGTGAAAACGATATGCTTGTTGTGAATATCAATACAGAGTATGAAGAGGGTTTCACAGATTGGATAATGCTAGATAAACGTTTTAAGGTAAAAAGTTCAAGCATTTTATAAAAGGGAGTAATGATGCTGAAATTATTCCACCTCTTTAACCAAGAGATAATGAGAAACTTATTGTAAAGAACAGATGGAATGTGTTCTTTAATACTGATTTGGATCAGTTGTTAAAGGAAAATAATATAACAAATTTAATTGTAGTAGGAGCTGCAACGGATGTCTGTGTACTCGAAACGTGTAGTTATGCATTTGCACTAGAGTATAACTGCATCGTACCAATTGAAACAACAGGATCTTTTAGTCCGGAAAGAAAATTACTTTGGCTCGAGATGTTATCATTTGGTAGAGCTATTGTTGTAAATATAAATGAAATCTACAGTATGTTTAATTAGAGTGATTACTAAAGAACTATATTAAAATAAATTAGTCCTTTTTTATAATGAAATGAATAAAGAAAATATAAAGAACCTTATAATCAATAATATCATATACACACTTCCTAGAAATAAGAATCTTACAAAATCAAAAAAAACAAAAAAAAATCATTTGTATCCAACTTTTAGAATATACTTTTCATTTGAAGATTGAACTAATTTGTAGCAGAATCCCACTAATAATAAGCTTAATACACTCTTAATCAAAGTATTGAAAGCATTTATGTAAAAAACCTTATATCTAGGAGTAAAAAAAGTGCCCAACACTTTACTGTTTGGGCACTAATAGATAGATTCATTAAAATCACTTTTTTCTTTAAATACAACTAATTGATTACTGGTATAAACCTAAATCAACTAATGCAGAACTATTGTTATAGAAAATAATTTTCAGCTTTGATACTCCAGCTAGATCAATATTAAAATCAACTGGTAGCGATCCTTTTGTCATGACAGGAGACTTAAATAACAACTTTTCATCTCCCCAAATTTCAACAGCTTCAGAATCATAAGAATTGTTTTTGCTGCTCTCAGTCAATATTACGGTACCTTCTAATTTAGAATAACTATCATCTAAAAAGTACTCCATTTCATTCTTTCTATAATAACTATTCCTTATACTACCATTGTAGCTTACACCTAGATTTGACACTATATCTTTAGAAATTTCAATTTTTATGTATGCTGACTTATATAATACATCTAAATGATTCAAAAATGTAATTGGTTTTATCGATTCATGTTTTCCTAGATAAATACTTCTTGTTTCTCCATCCCAACTTACATTCTTATCAAAAGTTTCAGCTACTGTTTTCACTGGTAAATATGAAACTCCATTATAAACCAATGGTTTTATTACATTTCCATCACCATCTACCAGATTTAGCAGTTTATCATCAGAATAGACTTTTATATCTGTCAGATAAGCCTCTACTTTTTGAACATTTGATAATCCAAATGTTATTGAAGCTAAGCTCAGTATTACTAGCATTATCATTATAACTTTGTACTTTTTGCTCATAAAATCTCCTTTCATTCAAAAACAATACTCATACAAAAATTTACTTAATTATATTCCATAAGTAAATGCTCTTCAAGTAATATACTCATTATGTGTATTCAACTCTTTATGATTCATTTGTGCATCTACTAACATCACATAACGTGTCCATTTATATCACAAAACAGATTCATTCGAAACTCAAAAGGATTATAACGAAGAAACAATATATTCCTATTACTACTATACTTAAATGAGTATCGGATAACATTTTTGCACTTATCGGATCATGAAATCATTAATCATATGCCTATTTTTCTTGAATATATATTCTATAAATTTATATACATCGTCAGGTCCCCACAGCCATCGAATAAATTTGGGTAAACTTGGATAAAGAACTCTATAAACAAGACTCGATTTTTCTTCACCTTTTCCTTTACCAAGGACTAGTTCCTCAGCTACCTTTATCAACTCGAGCGTTAACTTAGCAGCTTCTTTCTTCTTACCAAAGTAATATAGAATTGCTATTACTATGAAAATTATAGCGATTACTACTAATGACCAAGGGTCATATATTAATTCATTCAACATATTACACATCCTTTCTCCTTAATCCTATGATAGATCCCACTGATCTTTCATAGCCACTTGATGGCTCGTTTACAATTTCTTGATCTACGGTCATTTCCGTACTTCCGCCACCATCTAAATTAGTAGCATTTTCAAATTCTATTTCTGTTATTTCTGTAATGAACATTAATGCTTCTTGAGTTTCATTTGCAGTCATTCCTATTGAATCACTTCTTCTTCCATCAATAACTATCAAACACAAAGTATTATGTGTCATCGAATGAGCTAATACTGATCTAGGATGTCTTTCATCAAAATGACTAATACCTGGATCATCTATATCTACATACTCACCTTCTATGATTAACGGCCATGATGTCCCAATAGCGAAATAAGCATTGTATTGTAACTTCCAATATTCAGATTTATCTACATCTCTAATCTCAGTAGTGCCATCCTTGTTTTGGATCCAATTTGCAAACTTCTCATGATTTCCTGTGTAATAATAAAGACCGTTAGCTATTAACAAGCCAAGGCCTTCTCGTCCACCACCAAAGAATTGTCCATTGATAGCTGCAACATATTCATCATCTAACTCAGATAAAACTTCATATTTTCCATATTGACCTAGGTTTAAATGAGGTTCATATTTATCTAAATCACCATAGAATACATGAATCTCACTGCCATTAAACCAATATGTTTTATATTCAGAATCAGAAGTCTTTAACTCTTCCATGATTCTTATAGATTCTGGATCCATATTACCAGTATCATCTAAACCATTTAATCGTTGAAAAGCTTTAAAGCCTGCTCTTGTTTTAGGACCTGGTTTGCCATCAAATGGACCACAATCATAACCTAAGTAATAAAGAGTTTCTTGAAGCTCAGTAATTGTGTAAACCTTTGGTTCTTGAGCTTCTATTTGATTCCTTTTCAATACTTCGATAAGCTCATCAATATTCATTGGCTTCGATGTTGAAATGATTATACCCTCTACTTGCTCTGGAGCATATACAAGTTTAATAGGATCGTTCTGTGTATACTCAAACACATCAGAAACAAAATCATTCCACCCATTTTTTTTATCTAAAATGATATGAGGGCAATACTTTCCTGACCAGTATTGATGTGTAAATAAGACGAATGAATCATAAGTCATTTTTAATGCTGCACATAACTTTTTAGCATTTTCCTCAGCTTTCTCAATATTGATATTCTCACAAATCTCAATACCAATGGTTCTATAATTACCATCACCTTTGCCATCACCTGCATGATAACCAACTTCGTTAAGTGGAATAACCAAAGTTATTGAATCATGATCAACAAATATATGTGGCGAAATATAAAGTTTGTCAGCATTCTCTACATTTTGAAGCCAACTGGCATGCATCTCATCTCCTGCAGATTCACCACTGTTTCCTGTATTGTGAATGGTACCACCAATAGGATCAATCATAGGTATCAATGTCCTAACATTTCTCATCCCTCTGGGATTAACTATTTGTACTTTTATAGGAATCCCATCTATCGACTTATCCTGGATAATACCATCAACTATAGTTAAAGCTTTAATCATTTGTTCACCTCCTCAAAACTTGTTCCTTGAATTCTTTTATCCAACTCGTTTAATCTTTTATGAGCTTGCTTAGCAGATTCTTCTACCCTAACCAAACGCTCATGATCTTCTTTTACATCTTCTTTAATATTAGACATCTCAGTTTCAATTCTCGCTATACCAGTACCAATACTCTCTAATTTAACGATAACTGTCGTTAACTGTGAAGCATCATTCTTAGCATCGGCCTTTTCATTTCTCTTAATATTTGATACACCTTGATAAACACCAAACATCACTGAAACTACTGAAATAACTAACGCCACTTCTATTGTCATATTCACCACCTAAAAAAGCATATATTTATATATGCTACTTCAATCTACCTTCGACTACATTTCTGTAATCTAAATCATTTATATCCTCAAGCTTTAAAGGCTCACCAGTTTTAGGATTAATCCAATTTTGAGAAATACGCTTCACAAGAATATCAATTAAAATTTCACTCATTAAATCACCCCACTTGTAAGCAACAACTCGTCTTCTAGTTCTTTTATTCTTTTTCCTTCTAACGATAATGGTTCATTCTCAAGGTTTACTGTTTTTGATTCTACATCAACAGAGACAACCACTTTATTCGACAATATTCCATAGGGTAATTCTAAGTATGGTAATCCATCAGGATAAATATGTTCACCTACATCTCCTTCTGCTTCGCCTGAATTGAAGAAAACAACTCCAGAATTATCATAAATTATTAAAGCACCTCTTTGCATATTGACCTCCTAAAACTTCAGTGCTAGCCAACGCATCTTATGAATAGGACAAGAAACGCCACTAGGTAAATTCATTCCAATTCGGAACTTCTGATCAGTATATATCGTAATATACATAATTGGACTACTATCATTATCATTATTTGACATTTTATCAAACGGAAAAATCGGGCAAGTCGTTTTAGTTGCAACAGATATTGTATTTGTAAAATACTCTGTAAAAGCGATAACAATATCTGGCTGAAAACCAGGATATCCATAACTTGAATAACCATTTCTTCCATCCGAAAGAGCGGCAAAGTTAAGTGTACCAGTGGCATATTGATAGGTCGAAACATTACCTGTTACACCATTGATTACGACATCCTTTTTTATATTACTTGCTAAAAGATTTGATAAATCCATGGTTCCAATTAAGCCTCTGTCATTAGCATTACAGAAAGTTTTTCCTAATAAAACATCTGTTGACAAGGCATTACCTTCTAATTTGGCTCCCTTAGGAGCCAAGTAAAAAGCTACATTATCTTCTACGACATCATAAAACATTGTTTCTACTAACAACTCAACTACAGCATCACCATTCGGCATTTTAAGAGGTTTTGATACACCTCCATTCCTAATAATTGCTATCGGGCCTCCTGTTATATCACGCGTAATCTTTAAAGTTAATTTCAATTGATCCGACTGTGTATTTATTGATAATACATGATTATTTATTGTCGGTATAATTGGGTTCAAATCATTTTGAGTTGCAGCTAATATATTAGATACACCATTCAAATCACTTTTAGTAACATCTAAAGTATTAGATACTCCATTCAATTCACTTTGTGTTACTGTTAAAGTATTAGATACTCCATTTAAACTATTTTGAGTTGCTACTAGCTCATCTGAAACATAATTTAAATTACTTTGATTAGTTGCTAATGTATTTGATACACCAATCAAATCGCTTTCAGTCGCTTCTAATCTATTAGAAACACTAATTATGTCATTTTGAGTAATTCCTAATCCATTTGCAATAACCTCAACCTCATCTTTACTAGCATAAATTAAACTAGTATCCATAGTAGCAACAATCTCTGAAGCATTTAAGGTATTAATAGCAATAACATATTGACATTCAACAATATTAGTACCTTCTGAAGGTATAAAATCTCCTGTTCCAAAACCAACGTTTGAAACAGAATATAATATCTCCCCTTCATCAGGATCCATTGCAAATAATCCAATTTCTCTTATATAATATCCTGCTATCATCCCTGAATTATTGAGATTTACTTCAACCCAAGACTTTGAACCTTCTGTTCGAAGATTGGATATATCTAAATCCTTCACATGACTTTTTAAAGACGTCAAAGTTTCTAAATCTCCACTATAAGCACCATCACCAATGGCTACCTTGGTAAAGTTAATAGTAGCCCCTGCTTGTGCTTTTGCAAGTAAAGCTAATCCTTTACTCGTAATAACAGACTTCTTAAAATCTGACATTTACACTCCTTTCTAAGCTGTATCAATGATAACTTTTTTAGCTGAATGAATATACGTTCCAACTGATAGATTTGATTCCTTGTCTCTGATTAAAACAAAACTTTCAAGTCGCGACCTTGTATTTTTAACAAGACCAATAACCTCTCTAATACTCTGATACTTTCCTTCGTCTAATTGATCAGTAGTTTTGATTTTGAACATTGATGAAGAACCACCATATTCAAACCATTCCTCTACTTCACTTTTATCAAATACAACTTTTAATAGATTCTCTACTGCAGTTGGTGTACCTTTAAGTATTTGATTGAGTATCGCATTGTCTATCAGACCTTGCTTTTTCTCAATCGGAAGATCTAACTCATAAAAATCAACATTTAACTCCCAACTGAGATTATCAAGAATAACCTCAGGTAAAAGCTTTGTATCATTACACGATTGTACATAGACAATCATATTTGCTAAGTAAGAAAACACTTTATCAACAAGTTTGCTAAATATGATTGTCTCTTGATCATCCATAATTGTAGGAGGAAGCAATAACCGACTATTTAGATTCTTAAGATCCATCATCTTCTAGTCCTCCATATGCTGAAGTCGTACTAGTACAATTTGCAACTTCAGTTGTACCTACTACTGTATAAACAGGACTGTTAATTACAACCCTTGATGCTCCTGCAGCACTCAACAGAGCATGAAACTTAGATGGATTTATATTTCTACCTATCGCTCCCGATTGCCATTTATGATACTCAGTTTCTGCAGCAGTAACTTTAAGCTTTATGTCTTCTGCCGCCAACGAATCGCTACTTGAAATATAGTACTCATAAGTTAGAGTATAATCCTTAGAAGTAGGCGCTACTGCGTTTACCTTGTCATTTAAAGGTCTTCTAGATTTATCACTAATATATGCGAGCATACCTGCGATATCATCCACAGATGGAATACCACTTTCCATTAAGAAAACGACATCTACAGTCTCCGGAGCCGATGAGTAAACATACACATCCGAAACATCAACACTGTAATTCTTAGCCATAGCAACATATGCTGGATCTGCACCTGCAGTATTGTATGTTGAAGGTGATAATCTAATTCTTTCTTTGAAATTCTCAAGATCTTCTTCATCACTTCCATCATAACTTTTTATTGTATTTGAGATACTCTCTATAAATGGTAGACTTGTAGCTACTTTGTTAATCTGTCCAACTAAAAAATCATTTCCTAGAGTACCAGGTACTGTACAATAAACTTCAAATTCTACAGAAGTCTCTCCTGGTTGAATAATAATATCTTCAATATTTTCAAAGTAAATATTATCGCCTGGTGTAAATAAACTCCCTGCTTTAATCACATATTCAATCTCAAATATTTTTGAAAGAATAACTTGAATTATTGTTTTCGCCTTTTTACTTTCACCTATAAAAGTATTGGTTCTTGCACCTATATGCTTTGTAATATTCTTGTCTGAATATCTGAGAAGATTCCCTCTTGCTCTTTCATTAATATTTAAAAGTATCTGATGTTCTATTGTGGATAGCATTTGAACCATAACTCTCCACTTATGCCCTGGATAGATAACAGTAGCCTCTCCAAGAACTTCAGTTGCAATCTTTTCTAACTCAGACACATTCTTATCTATTAACTCCTCAAGTGTTTCAGATGCAAAATTCACTTCAGGAAGATTCTTTAAATCCAATTAATCACCACCTTAGGTTGTATGATGCCATTAGTATGATCTTGTTCAAATAATACCTCTTCAACTTGAACACCTGACACATACGTCTTTACTTTAGATGAAATCTCAGCTATATACTTAGCCTTAAATAAGTTGATTGGTAAATCTTGAAGACTAGGATCAATGCCAAAAGCTCTATCTCCTGGTATAGTGCCGGCACTTGTAGAAATTAACGCTTCGACTGCTCGAACCTTATCCATTGGAATATTATTTTTTACAATTACATTCATTTCAATTTCTCCACATATTCATTTAAACTAAGTTCAACAGATACAGAATCATAGGATGCGTTTCTCCCGAATCTTTCTGTACCCATGTCTAATGTGACTATCTTCCATTTATCAACACCTATTGTCTTAGGACCAATCACTAATGGATAAGCATGACCTTCACGGCTATACTTCATTAGCAGGTTCAGTATTTTATCTGTATCTACTCCTAGTGATCGTTTTACCTTAACAACAAAAGTCACACCATCAAGCCCCGGACCATTATATTCACTAATAGGCTTTTGACCTATAACCTCATGATCTGAATACCTAGAGGAAGCACTTCTTCTAAATTCAGAAAATGTTAAAATTCTTTTATCAGTTGTTTCAAAAATTATGTCACCAAAAGAACCTATCATGTAAGCACAACACCTCCTGATTTAATGCTACCAGTAGCATCTATAGTACCGATAACATTAACATTACCAGTAATCGTCACATCACCAACGATTTTAATTGTATTTGCATTAATCAAAAGACAATTTTCATCAACGGTTATCAAAATATCATTAGATAACTGTTTTCTATATTTCACATTGGATTCAGGAAGATTGTCCTTATTAAAATAGCCTTTCAAACATATCCCTTTACCTTCTTCAGGAATAAGACAAACAACCTCATCTCCAATCTTAGGAGGTAAATATTCATAGTTTAACAATATCAATTCATCAGATAACAACTTATCTTCTTCAAAATAAACTTGAACTCTTCCTGATTGAATACTTGATATTACACCGTATTTTATATTCAATTTATCTCCTTTCTTAAGATGCTGTTCTTATAATGTCTGATGAATGATAAACCACAACTTCCTCTGGTTTTGAAATCTCAATTCTTGGACCAGAAGGTTCAACAGGTTCATTTACCATCGAAACAATTTTTCGAGCTTCGAAGCTCGATGTAGATCCACCACCGAAGTTATGTGTCACTTTGTCAATATAGTACTTACCATCATATTTACCAAAACCTGATATATCGATACACACCGCCCCAATCAAAAGTAAATTCAATGTAACAGTCATAGAGCAATGAAATACCTTGTCTGATAAATCACTGAACTTGGTCATGGTCATTCTCTCTGCAGTTGCATAATCGTCAGCAATGCTTTTGATAGTATAGGTTTTTTCTTCCTTTGATGCATCAGGAATATACTTATACCATTTTAAAGAATCACCATCTCTATATTTAATCTTCACACCCGAATACTTTGAACCGACTAAAGCCTTCTTAAAGTTATATGACTCGATGGATGTTTGTCCCTTAATATATAGATGAACAGACTCCTTAGCCTTATATTCATCTATATTAAATAGAATCAATTGATGATCCGATATTTTCACACCAAACCCATGATCATTGCATAATTCTACTAGAAATCCAGCATCAGAAACTTTATCTTGTAGTTGATACTTAAACATTGGATTTGTTTTACTATCAAAGAAAGGTTTAAGACCAGACTCATAAGCAATTTGACTTGCTATCATTTGTAGTGATTTATTGGACCACGCTCTCGTTTTCTTCTCATCTTTAAAAGCACTATTGGTTGGCATTGAATTCCCATTAATCGTCATTGTAGATGGCGGTCCACTACATTCAGGTTCATCTATTTCAAAAGACCCACAATCCAATGACTGTGAGTCTCCATCATAACGCCAACTTTCAGTGTGAATAATTGGTCGTATCTTATCACCTTCTTCAGGAAACCAATCACTGATCCATATGCCACTTTCATCTTTTAATGACATAGATACATCATCAGCCACTCCATGAGCGTTATCGGTATATGAAAATGATACTAAATCATCTTGAATTTCTTTAGATGCATCATAACCATCATATAAGAGTTTCAGATATGCTCTTCTTACTTTCATATTAACCTCGCTTCCAAGGCGGTAAGTTTGTTGAAGTCTTAGCTTCTGTTTCAGGAATATTAAGCTCAATACCACCACTAAACATAACCGTTTCCATATGTTCTTTATTAGCAGAAATAAGATCTTGTATATGACTATAATCACCATACTCTTTATAAGAAATATGGTCCCAGGAATCACCTAGGACCGTTCTATATTTTTTCATATGCCTCCTACTCAAAAGCTAGACGTTCAACTTTTCTTTTCATCTTATTATACTTAGCATCAAAATCATCTCGAGCTTTTTTATCAACTTCAATAATATCTTTTTTACTAGCATTACCCTCAATGATATACGTTGGTCTATACTCAAAGTGATTGACACTTTCTTCTTTTATATTCACTATACTCGTGCTAAATGAACTGATCATCTCTTTGAATGATCTAGGCTTACCTTGAGGTTTCTCTTCAACACGTTTCGACTTTAAAATAGCAATTTGCAATAAAGCACTTAGCTTTGATAAAGGTAGTACAGCTTCTTGTTCTTTACCTTCACCTATCATAGCCAGAGTTGGACCAGTAGTGATACCACCATCAGCTAAAAAAGGAATCTTAGGAATGTTAACACCAACAGACTTGCCACCTATTTCAGGCACCCAATCAGGTACTTCAAAGCTGACTTTATTAAGTCCATCGATCAACCAGTTTAGGATCTTAACATAAATGTTGACATAACCTTTACCTACATCAACAATACCTTCCCAAAGACCGCCAAACCAATCTTTTATGCCTTCCCAAGTTTGTACTACATTTTCATAAGCATCAGTAAAACCAGCGCTGATTCGTTCACCAACACCAGCACCCCATTCAGCAATAGCATCAAACTTTTCACCAAGCCAAGCAGTTATCTCTTCCCAGTTAGTAACAACTGCATAACCAATAGCAATTAATGCAGCTATAGCGGCAATAACAAGTGTTACTGGAGAAGTTAATATTGCGATTGCAGTACTCAAAGCACCAAAGGCAAACGCAGCAGCACTTCCTGCAGCAGCAGTAATAAAAGTGATTGCATTAACAGCAATTAAGACACCTTTTAACAGCAGAATAGCACCTACAACTCCTACAACAATTGGCTCAATTAAGCTCCAATTATCTGCAAAGAAATTAAAGACACCCATACCAACATCAATGATGGTACCAAGTATCTCAGCCATTAATGGAAAACCATCATTGATTAAATACTCAACAATGGGCTTTGCTATTTCAAAGGCACTTACTAAACCCTCTTTTAAAGCATTACCGATATTCTCGATAACAGGTTGTATAGATGGCCAATGCTCTGTGAACTTCGAATATAAGTCATTTGCAAAATCAATTACTCCAGCAATACCTGAAGCAACTAAAGGCATACCATTTTCTATAATCCACTGAACAGGTGGCTTAGCCATTTCAAATGCACCGACTAAACCAGACTTAACTTTTTTAGCTAAGTCTATAACATTATCTTTAAACTTCAATAAGCTAGGTAAGTTTTTATCAATCACCATACGCGTTTTATTAAAGCCAGTCATGAAAGCTTTCTTAACCCAATTAGCTTGCTTACCTATATAAGCAAGTATAGGTTTAAAATCTGATAAGGATCCAACACTATTACTGACAAGAGATTCTAAGATAACACCAGTTTTCTTGATATATGGCCAAACCTTTTTCATACCAGCTGATGCTAGATCGATACCATAACCAATAAACTTAGCAAAGTCAGCAATCTTTTCACCCATTCTCTCAAATGTACCATTCTCAGACATATCCGTTAAGAATTTTGCGAGTGATTCAGCATTGACTTTAATCAAACTGAATAGACTACCATCTACTACTTCACCAGACATTGAAACACCTGCCATCGATGCTAATCCTGATTTCCACACACCAGAGATTGTAGACATCAAGCCATTATATAGACCAGCTTGAGTTTTCATACCACCACTAAAACTATCTTCCATCAAAGAAAATAGTGCATCATTAAACTTTTCTTGATTGGTGATTTGTCCCTGCTTGTTCACAAGATCCATATACCCCAATCGCTTTTCAGCGTGTTCAATAATTTTAGCTTTTGTGATACCAAACTCTTTTAATCTCTCAAGTTCTCCATTCTGTGCATCTGCAACAGCTTCAACACCTTGCATTAAGTCCTTTCCCATTACTGCTGCCATATCACCAATTTGAGGTAAATACTTTTTAGCTGCAAGAGAATAACTTTCAAGTCTAACAGTTGCCTCTACTACACCATCTGTTTCAAAAGGTGTTTGATTAGCAAATCTTGCAGCCCATTCCATAGTTTGAGCTGCTTTAATTTGATCTTTCATAACGACATTCAATGTTGCTCTATAGCTCTCTAATGATGCAGATGTTTCTGTCATAGCTCCAATTGTTACTTCAGCTGCTTTACTTGCAGCTTGAAAGCTTATATATGCAGTAGCAGCAGTCTTAACTGTATTTGTAAGACTTTGCATAGTTTTCGTTGCTTTAGAGAAACTACTATTAAATGATGATTGAACTCTACCACCTAGCTTAAAGACTGTTTCGTAGTTGGTCTTTCTTCCGATGGCATTAGCTCCTTAATATCTTCTGAGATTTCCCACAAACTATCTAAATCTAATTTCATGAAGTATTCAGCGCTTGTGTGGGTATTTAGAGCCAAAGAAAAGCAGTGCTTTCTTAAAGTTCTAGCACTGCCTGGCTCAATACCTAACTTAACAAAAAAGTTGATACCTTATTCTTAATTTTAGTTGTATCGTTAGCCTTTAAAGCTTGTAAAAGCTCTAAAGGATAATTACAACCTTGAGCAGCCAATATGATACAATAAGCAGCAGTTAATTCACTTACTGGTGCAAAGTTACCATCTTTAAAATAGATCTTCTCTGCAGCGGTTATATCCATTGTTGTTAAATCTTTAAGTCCAGATAAATCAATTTCCTCAATTATCTTATTTTCAAATCTATAAGTATTTGAAAACTTAACAAGTAGATCAATTTCTTCATCTTCCTCAGGAACTGCTCTCTTAATCTCAACGATATTATCTGCAGGTGCTTCACAAGCTTTCTCTACAGCTTCAGATACACTCTCTTTAATTGCAACTGGTCCTTTTGGATCTGCAAAAGGAATTTTTACTTCTTTATCTTTATTTGACATTGTCACCTCTAAATAAGATTTCTATGCTCTTCTAAATAATCAACGCCATTCACAACGTAAATCATGTTGATTTTGTCAATTTCAAGCATTACCTTATTATCAATTTCTACCTTTAGATAAGTCGCATCTAAAGTCACTTTTGATTCACCTGCTTTACCAGGAGAAACTTTTCCTAAATCAATGCCTTTTGGATTTCCACTAATCGTCACTTTCTGACCCTGTAGAACATCTTTACCAGCAGCTAAATCTTCACTTTGAATTGCAGTTCTTAAAACCAAAGTCTTTCGACCTGGTGCAAGAAGATTATAAGCATCTTGATGAGCAATTCTAAAAGGTACTTCAATTGGAATTGGTCCAAAATGACCTGGTACCCAAACTTCAATTTCTCCAGCAATGCCTGCACCAGACATTGTTTCTGTAATTGGTTCTAAGTTTGGAAGAGTCACTTCTGAATTAATACCAATCATCTTTTCACCCATGTTATAAAGATTCATATTTGAAAATACTTTAGGTATTTTTTTCATTATTCACCTCCAATATCGATTAATCCACTAGGATCAAATTCAGTTATATGTTCGATTTCCTTAGCAGGTGTCGAACCTCCTAATCTAGTGATAAATCTCAATTTACCTTCTATCAGATTTTGTGGTGTAGCTGAAGCATAATCAAAAGTAATTTTGCCTTTTGTAATCATACCAGCTGACTGTAATCCATTAAGATACATATTGAAAGTATCAACAACAGCCTCTATTAAGCGTTTGTTTGTCGGATCATCTACTTTCTCAATGAACTTAAGAACAAACTGATTTCCAATAAAGTCAAAGATTCTTCTAGTCATAATATATCTATCTTTTGGATCTTCAGTACCAGGATATGCACAAGTCTCATTCCCCCACAATCTCCAGCCAGACATATTAACTGCAGTTACAATTCCTGCTGCATTTAAAAGGTTCCCTTGAGACCGTTCTAAATAAACTTCAGAACCATCGCTTAACACAGTAGCTTCAATTGGCACCTTCTTGTTTGATGGCGATTGATATGGAATATAGTCACTAGTGAAATCTAATAACTGAAGTGCAGATGCTTCAAATTGTGAGAACCAGTAATTCACACCATTACATTTCACCTTTGGCCATAATAAAAAAGAGCCTTTTCCAGCATACCCATTTGCTTCTTTCCATGCACCTACTTTTGTATGATCATGAATAGTTGCATCACAATCTAAAAGTACAGTAGCATTAAAACAATCATGAATACCTCTTGCAAGTTCTTCCATTTTTCTAGCTACAGCTGGTTTCTGAGAATAACCAGGTGCTATTACAATACCTGGTACCAATGACAATCTTGGATAAATCTGATTGATTAAATGAAGACCAGTATATTGGTTAGTTACAGCATCGTATGCACCAATAATATCTTCATCAGTTACTTTTGTAACATCTAGAACAGAATAATCTAATGTTACTTTTGCTGCTGATTCAGCTGCTCCACCAACAATTAAAGTGATTTCCAATTTTCCATCAGAATTAAAGGCTAAAGAGTAATCTGTATCCTTCATATAAGTGGTGTCTCCAACTTCATTCTTAACAACAACTGATTCTTTTAAGATACCAGTTACATTTGATACAACTACTTTATTAACTACATCTAAGGAGATGCCTGTCACATCACTCTTATGCTTCAATTTATCCAATACATTGATAAACACCATTGGTGCAATCTTAAAGATATTGAAAGCCAATTCCATTGATGCACATAATGAATAGTTATCAAATTCTTCACTAAAACCAAATTTCGCAGAAGCTTCTGGAAAGTTGGTTACTTCTATTGGTACATTTACTGGTGCATCTTCTACAAGATTCACTGGTGCAGTACCTATAACAACAACTACTGTAGCAGATTTCTCTGCCGGAATAGTCGGAGATGGATTTTCATATCCATAAATCCCATGTTTATAGTTCAATTGAACCTCCTAACATAAATCATCTGATTGGAGTTTAACGCCTGAATGCTTCCAATCAGTTTCAACAAAACCAAAATAATATGGTTCAGTATCTTCATCATCTAATGACCATCTAAGTTTATTAATCATTCTAAACTTACCACCACAATTAGGATCAGCTAGAAAACTTAGACGAATATCATTTATAACGCTTAATACATCTTGATCACCTTGATTATCAAGTGAGTTATCATAAATGCATATCATAAAAATTAAGTTAGTTGCTGAATCATCATTGCTGTTCACTGTATCCTCACCATCGGTGACTTTAACCAATATGAACGGACAATATTCAGGATCGTTCTCATACAAGTTTTCAGGGAGCTTTTGAGAGAATACTTGAATCTTTGTTTCACCTTCTTTATTCTTATATTCAGCATCTTTAAATAGTACTTTCAACTTTTCGACAATGCTACTCTGTAATTCTTGTATCATCAACTAGCCTCCAGTAATCTCTTAATCTCATGATCAAATCTCTTTTTATAGATTTCCATAGCTGTTTCTCTCACTGTCTTTCTCAGATTCTTATCCTTAAATGCTTGTGGAACAGCTAAAGAAGTTAACTTCCTAAGTGGGAATCGCTTCTTTGTTTTTCTTTCAAATATATGATCATTCATCTTTGGAGAAATAAAGGCATGTTTTAATTTATGAGTCCCTGATTTCTTTCTAACTGCTACCTCCATGGGTATTGCATCTTCCGGATGATGATAATCATATTCTCCTGGTATCACCTCAAAATATTTCAAAGGTGTTCTTTGACCTTTTGAAGTAGTCATTGCTCTTAAATCTCTAGTAGTGGCTTTTTTTACAGTCATAGTAGACCTAATCGTCTTAGCCTTAAGATAATAGATTTTTCTAGCGTGTCTCGAAAGATTGGTATTGATATTGGCAACTGCTCTATTTAATGATCTTGATACAACAACAGGTGCTTTATGTTTTAAGTCACCTAATTGCATTTCAGCTTTTTTAAGTTCAACTGCAGTAATCATTGATAAGCCTCCAATACAATCTCATAAGTCAATCCATTATCATTGCACGCGATTACCGTATAAGTAACACCATTAAATATTAATCTACCATCCACCTTAGGTTTACCAGGTAAATCAGTTTTTTTTACTTCAAACATAACCTCTGCTTTTCTAACGCCTTCACCCATTTTGAGTTTCATTATTTTTAAAGCTTCTGGCTTTGAAATGATGATGCAAGAGATGCCATTAATAATAGCATCCTCTGCCAATTCATCAGTATTAAAAAAGAGATCTATATCACTTTCTTGGACTTGTTTAAGAGTACGAATAATAACCACCCTCTCTCTTATTCTTCATCCTCATCATCATTTTCATTTTCTTCTGACTCATCCTCTGAGTCAGCATTGGGTGGATCATTATCTGATGCATTACCTTTAGGATCATTCTCTGAATCATCAACTTCAAGAGTTTCAGGATCCACAGCTACACCTTTTCGAATGAGTCTTTCACCTTCATCTTTTTTAACAATTAATTCTTCACCAATATCATAGGTTTTACCATTATGCGTGATTTTTCCTTTAATTACTTCAATCTTCATAAGGCCTCCTATAATACATCAAGCACTTGCCATGCTTTTGTATCAAAAGGTACTGGAAGTGGTCTAGAAGTTAATCTCATCTTTTCAGTTTCAGTATCTTCATCAACAATATGCTTTGGTGCTCTCTTAGCTTCGATTGATACTGGCTTACCATTCTTGAACATCTTAACTGCTGCATAATGCATTTTACCAATATCTTTGCTACCAAGAACTACAGTACCTTCAGGTAACATAGGCTTTTCTTGTCCATCTTTATCAATGAACCATTCTGCATAGGTAATAATGTCCATATCCAACTTTGAGTATTTACCAATAAAAGTAGTACCATCAGTTTTTACTCTAGGTTCAAGTTGACCTAAAATAATATGTCTAGTATCAAAGGCTTTAACTACTTTTGGATGTGACATAAATGCAGTAGCTGACTTAGAATCCATCAAACAAATTTTTGGAGCTTTACCAGTAGCTTTGATAATAGACTCATGATACTGATCTAATATTGCAAGCGGATCTGAGTTTGCTTGATCACTCCAAATATCATTACCTGAAAGGACAACTTTGTCATCATCAGCGAATTTGATAAATTTCTTGATACCTTCACCTTCGATAAGAACACCCTTAGTTAAAAGGACTTCCCTTCTCATCCATTCTTCAGTTCTGCAAATTTGCTCATCTAATTCAACCAAATCTTCTGCAACTTGCTCTTTTTGTCTTTGAGCAACAGTTTTAACTTGATACTCATTTTGTCCAAAACCAACTTGCTCAAGATCCATAATATGAGTAAGTCTTTCTGGAGAAATCTTAGGAAGTTCCAACTCCTTAGTTGAGAAACCCATCTTCTCAACAGCTTTACCACCAATATAAGGTGATACAAATGGTGCCATAACTCTCTTACCAGTTTTTACATCAAACTGAATCGTACCAGTTGGATGAGTTTTCTCTTTTGAAAAGAACATACTTAACGCAGTAAGAGGCTTAATTCTTAGATTAATGGCCTTTAACATTACTTTAAATTCAGTAGCTTTCATTAATAGCAATCCTCCCTATTTCACATAAATATTTAAATCTCTTAACTCATTTGCATGATCAGAGATAGTACTAGCACCACCAAAAGTTAAAGCTGATTCAAAAAAACAGCCTGACTTATAAGCAGCTGCTTTCACATCTTCGGTTTGATTTGTGTCAACTTCTTCAGCTAATACAACACTTGCTTTCTCAGAACCATCTGCTGACGCTTTATCAGTCATCGCAAACAGTTTTGTTGCACTTACCTCACCAAGAACTGTACCTTTAGCTAAGATACCTTGACCTTTCTTAATAGTGATTCCTGAAGATATTGCAGGTGGCAATGTATCTGCAATAAAGTTATTAGCTTCATATGTAGTCTCTTTCATGAGCCCTCCTTACATCAAATCAGCCAATTCATTGACTAATTGCTTTTCTTCTTCCTCAGATGCAGTTTGACCATCATCTGCTGGAGCAACATCATCCAATAAGTTAGCATCATTGTTAATTGATTTTAACTTTGTTTTTCTTGCAGCATTTTGAACTTCTGTTTGAGCAATAGCAAATTCACCCACATTCATTGGCTCTTCAAACAATGCCTTGTTAACAAGAGTCTCTTGACCTGGTGCTGCAAGATTTTGAATACCTTGAACTCTTTCTCTTTCTGCCTCAACTGCATTTTTAATGACTTCATCATACAGCTCAGGATGTTTGTTTTGTAAATCCTTAACGTTCACAAGTTCCTCCTCTGAAATATTCTCTGGTGTTTCCACCGTCTTTTTCTTTGGCTTATTGGCCATATTGATAAACTGTTTAGGCATATTATTAAAATAGCTACAGTCTATATCTAATCCATTAACTACTAGATGATTCTCAGCTGACATCTGAACATCTAATTCTGTTTCATCATCTAACACATCCGCATAACCAGCTTCAATGGCTTCATCAGCATTCATCCAAGTGGTATCTTCCATTGCCTTAGCAATCTCTTCTTTATCGATGTTTGTTTTTTCATGATATGCATTAACAATAGAAATTTTTACTTTTTCAAGTTCATTGATGTACTGTTTCATATCAGCAACATTGAGATATTGACATAAGCCAATCATAGGATCATGAATCATCATCATTGAATTAGATGGCATGATAATTTTATCTCCTGCCATGGCCACAACTGATGCAGCAGAAGCAGCAATACCATCGATAAAGATTTTAATTGTAGCTTTATGCTTTCTCTTATAATTCTTAATTGAATTGTAGATTGCATGACCAGCAAATACATCACCACCATAGGAATTCATTCTAATCTGTAGTTCGTCTTTTGCACCTAAATCATCTAAATCTTTATTAAACTGTTTTGGTGTGACTTCATCATCCCACCAAGTTCTATTGGCCAAACTACCATACAAATACAGTTCACCAATATTTTCATCATCAGCACTATTTTTAAATTCCCAAAACTTATTTATCGCCTCTTCTGAATTCTGCTGATTATTTCTGAATTGCTTTGGCATTCACATCCTCCTTTAATCCTGCATCCTTTAACATTGCAACCTCACTCTTTAATGCAGTAACATTGTCTCTAAAGTTTCCACCAGTTAAGCCCATGGTTTCTTGCTCATATGAACTAAATCCATAATCTACTTTTTTAATGGCTGCATTAACTTCTTTAAGTGGATCTATTTGACCAGGAGCTGGACCATTCCATTCAGCACCGCAATATGCTTTACGAATAATTGGATCTTCTAGAAAACCTGGAGCATCAATTCGACCTTTAGCAATTGCCTCTGTTAACCATTCTTCATAGATAGGCTGACAGAAGTCATTAGCAAACCATTCTCTTTTCATCCTAAATGTTTTCCATGCTTCAAGTAACGAAGCTCTAGAAGCAGAATACGACTTGTTAAAATCCTTCAAAAGAATATCTGCAGGTATTTCTATTGCTGCACCAATTTGAACGGCCATAGCTCTAACAAATCCCTCAAAACCTGAGTTCGGTCTAGTTGGATTAGCTTCTTTAATGCTTTGACCTTCTGCTAGTTCTAAAACAGCACCAGGAGCAAGCTTTAAGTTTGAAGGTTCTTCATAATCATCTTCATCATCAGAAGTTTCCGTTTCACCATAAGGATCATCAGCAGCACCAAAAGCACCCATCCCTTCAGAAGATTTATTCTCAATAAAGATCGTAAAAAAAGCAGACACAACAGCAGCTGTAATTTCAGCCTCTGTATATCTACTAATTTGCTTAAGTGCCTCTATGATTGGAGCAACCATTGGAAGCCCTCTGACTTGACCCACTCTTTCACTGGTCATTAAATGAATGACATTTTGTCTACCTGATTCTTTACCAAACTTTGCAATTCTACGATACTTTGAAGTACCAGTAATATCTTCGCTAGGAAAATGATTCAGAATATGATAAGCAACAACTTCTCCATAGTTATTAAGTTCAACACCTGCTCTAATTATCTTTTTAGACTGAATGGTCTCTGGTGTTCTCACTCGGTCTGATTCTATAAGCATCACTCTAAGATCATAAGGAATCTGAGGTCTTGGTATCATTGGCAGTAGACTAAAAGTATCGCCATTGATACTCCAACTAAGAAATGCTAACTGCTGAATTTCATAAAAGTTATTCATTCTTTGAGCATCACAGTGAATTGACTCAGCCCATAAGTTAAACTCAGACTTAGCTTTTCTTTCCCATAAATCAGCAGCTTCATCTTTAAGATTTAAGATTTCTCTATCAATTTTAGGTTTACACTTCAAACCTGAACCTACTGTATTGGTCCTGGTAGTTTTAACTGCACTTGTAGCGATAGGCGTTGAATAAACTAAATCTCTAGATCGCTCTCTAAGAACATCAAGATTTTTATGAATATCTTCATCAGCACTACCGGAAGAATAATCCCAAGTTCTCATAGAATTTTTCGATTGAGATGCACCATGATGAGAAAAGCCTTTATTAACTACATCAAGAGCTTGTCTTGCCATAACTCTTTTTACAGCTGCTTTAGGATTAAACAATGATACTGCTTTATCAATAATGTTCATTCATTAATCCATCGGCACTACATTCGTAATTCGAACTCGACCTTTCCCTTTCGATTTTCTCTTTGATTGACTAATTTGACCTTCCCAATACTTAATGGCATTACGAATTTCGCTTAAATTAGCCTTAGTGACAGTTTTACCATCCACTGAATATGATTGACCAGCTTGAACAGCTTCTTCAGCTACTATCCAAGAATCTCTCATCTCAATAGCTCTTTGCAATTTAGTAATAGCTTTCACCTCCCAATAAAAAATGGCCATAGCCATTAGATTCCTGAAGAGTGCACACGCCTCTTCTTTTTCTTTTTACTTTTCTTAACTGGATTGGGTGTAACCTCACCACCAGTTAATCTATTTAAACTTTGTTCAACTGCATCAAAATTCGGATTTAAAATTTCAAGAGCAGCTGCAGCATAGTTTCTCAAATCCCATGGTTCATTTCTTGTAACGATTTTCGTCCAAACAAACATCGTCTTACCACTTCTATATTTAGTCAGCTTCTTTTCAGAACATAAACCATCAAAGTACTTTTGATCATAACCTCTTTTTACACCATCAACAGTATCAGAAGGAAAATGACAGAAGCCTGGAGGATATGGTTTATCATCATCAGGTACTTTAGCTTTCAGATTAGAAAACATTGCCTCCTTACCATTATCAACACCAATTGTAAAAAGAACAGCTTCGTGTCTGTTCTTTCTTGAATATCCTCCTATATAAGGTGTATCATATGATCCTTTACCTTTAATGGCATAGATTTTTTTATGTTCCCTTGGTCTAGTATACTTATAAACTTCATCCGGAAGATAACCTGAATCCACACAAGTACACATTATAGGTATAGTCGCACCATTAGGTAACTTATATTGTCTCATTAAATATGTATCAAGTGCTTGCCATACTGCAGGTTGTTTAGGATCTCCATAAATCTGTCTATAATAAATACCCCAAGATTCTTTATTCTTTCCCCAACCGACAATTTCGAGCTCAAGTCTATTGTCCTGAACATCAACACCAGCTGTTAAAAGAAGAGCACCTTGAGGCAATTCAGTATGATATACTTCTCTTCGTGCATACAATAGATTCTTATCTAAAGTATCACCTAACTCATCTTCCCATGTTTGACCTAAGTAAGTATTAACGAATGTCTGAAGAGCTTCACGGCCTTTCTTCTTTGCACTAAGAAACTTTTCAATAATTGATTCCCAAGATTCCCATGGACTCGCCATTGCATTTAAGGCAAATCCTCTACGACTAGTATACTCCGGATGTTTGGCAATAAACTTGCCTTCACCTTTCATCCATTCATACTTGGTAAACTGTTCTCTACAGAATCGACATTCCATCATAGCTGTCTTAAATTTCAACTGTTCAAAGTCTAAAGTCTGATATTTACCACACACTGGACAAGGTAGATTCCATGTTTCCATCGATGAGTCATTATATTCTTTTTCAATTCTAGAAATACCTTTAGTTGTTGGTGTAGATACAAATACAAACTTCTTATCCCAGAAAGTAGCGGTTCTTTTCTCAGCTAAAGATAATGGATCACCCTCATCACCGGCAGACGATGGAAAACGATCAATCTCATCAGCAAAGACTTTCTTAATTGGTCTAGATGATAGACCAACTGGAGAGTTAGCACCAACCATGGCAACATAGCCTCCGGGGAATGACTTTTCTAAGATTGTATTATCTCCATCTCTAGATCTTGCTTCTCCTACCTTACCTTGTAAGCATGGTGTATCTCTAAGCATAGGTGCTAAACGTTTCTTACTCCATGTTTTAGCAAGTGCCTCAGTAGGCATTACCACAAGCATTGGTGATGGATCAACATCTATTGTACAACCAAGACCATTGTTAAGCATTTCTGTTTTACCAACTTGAGCTGATGACATAATAATCACATGAGATACTTCAGGATCATTCATTGCATCTTGAATGGCTCTTTGATATGGTGCTCTATCAGCAATATATTTACCTGGTTCTGCTGATGATTCACGAGATAATACTCGATTCTTTTCAGCCCACTCAGTTACAGTTATATCTGGTGGCGGTTCTACATATTTAGCTAATTTCTGAAATAACTTAACAGTTTTCTTATTCAAGATCCTCATCCTTTTCATTAAACATATCTGGACTATAATCAGCAAGTTCAATGAGAGCTAAATGAATTGTAGATTTCAAAAGTTTACTTACCTCTATGACATCATGTTCATTGGCAAGACCAGGCGCAAGCTTAGAAGGTATTGCCAGCATCTTCGCTCTGAACTTCAAAAGCATATCAGCCATTACAGCCTCAACATCAGCAGCCTCATGAAGTGTACTTTCAGCTTTCCTGAGCTCTAACTCACGAAGCTTACGCTTTGCTAGTTCATGCTTAGCCTTTTCTTCGTCATAATCAATCTCTTTTTCTTCAACATGATTCTTAAGATCATTGTTTGCCTTTAAATGCGTAATATAATTAGAGACAGACTCTACGAATAGATATCTGCCTCTTCCTGATTTAACTAGTATATTTTCTTGTGCAAGCTGCCTTACTCGTCTTTCCCCAATAATAAAGGCCCTTTGCAGGACCTTTGCTGAAACAACTATAGCTTCAGCTTGTTCATTTTGTATTATAGACACTTATTATCAAACTCCTCTTTTGATATTCTAACATTCTTATACCTTTAAATCCTTATACAATTCTTCAATCCTTTTAGAGCAAGAAGGTGTATCAATGTCTTTTGAATAGCTTTTAACCTTAGATGAAAAATCATCCTCTTTTCGATTTATTTTTTCCTCAATTTTCTTGATTTCCTCTATATCATTATGAAACTGTTTAGGTATTTCATCAAGATTCATTGTTTCTAACCATTCTTCAACTTCTTTCTCTTCAGCGTATCTTATAAGATAACTAGTTTCACTTTCGACTTCCTCCTTTGATTCATATAACTTATCAACCAATCGTTTAGTAATTGAACTTCTCTTGCTTCTTAGATTATATACATAAATCATATGATCCATAGTCGAATCCATTTCTTTTTCATTATTTGTGAATAATAGCTCAGTTTTCATTTCTATTAAATCCTTAATTGCATTAATAAGATTATGAGTTGATGCAGTGTTTTTATATTCTGTAGTAAGACTATTTCCATAAGCATTATTGAAATTACCATTAATGTGAGGCTGTTCTTTTCTAATGCTATTATAAACTCCAATCAAGCTATTAATTTTTTCTGCGAAATAATACAATTCATAAAAGGTTTCGATATTACTATCTTTTAACATGTGTTCAATTTCAGTGAACTCATCTAGTGATTTTGATGAATCAATACAATAAGGTTCAAATGGATATTTTTTTTCGCCATAAACGAAATCTGAAGATTCAAACTTTGCCCATAGCCACAAATTCCATAATCGAAGTCTTTCCCTGTTTAAATATCTTTCTATTCTCTTCTTCCTTAATTCTAGAAGTTTCTTATCGGCTTCTTTCTTTTCACTTTTTCTTTTCTTTTCATCACGTTGTTGCATCCATATTGCGCTACTAACTGCTAAACCTGTACCAACCATTCCACCGATCATAGTAATATATACAGCTTTGTAGCTCCCAAGTTCGATTAACGAGGATGATACAAAATCCTTAACACCAGGAATTTTAATCACTAAAGGGCTTAGTACAATTAATATAGCAATAAATGCAAACATAACGAATATAGATGCATGTGTTCTAATCTTCTTTTCCATATACTCTACTCCAATAAACTTTTTGATAAATAATAAGAATTTCCGAACCGGAAACGGTAATAAAAAAATTTGTCTAACTGAGTAAGTTTTGGGCGTCTCTTACCCTCACCAAAAAAATGGAGTCCAAAAGAACCTATTAATTTCAGCTATTTATAATTGTTGCCTTATCTCTCTTAATTAAAAATGTAGTTTCAATAGCGATATTATCCTCATTATCATCTGACGGATAATAAACTCCTCTAACAGGTATTTCAATTCCTTTTGTGTTTAATAGTTTCTCAACTCCTTCTTCCATACCATTTTCAATTTCATAAACTGTTTGAGTGCATATAACATTTCGGGGAGGTACTAAAACTTCACTTTTAAACATATCACTTGAAAAAACTGCAGAAACATCTCCCTTATTGGCAACACAATATTTGAAAGATATCGTTGAAATACCTTTTGCATTTTTTTCATACTTACAGATAGTATCTTTTACTCCATCTTTAAACATATGTTCAAGATAAGGCATACCTTCCTTTTGCTCTTTTTCTTGGATCCTTGCTTTCTTCAGTTTACAATAGTCAAATACCTTACCAAATCTTGTCTTATGTTTATCATCTATTGAATACCCTTCTAAGTATGATAATAAGTCAACACAATAATCAGAAAAAGTACTATTTGACCAAGATAACATAGCCATTGCCTCACTATTAACCCTTTGATTACTATAAGTCTTTGATGCAGCAAAAGTGTTTTCCTTAGTAACAGTTAAAGTAACACCTGCCCCTTGTTCTGCAACAGTAATACCACCTCTTTCATTAGAATATATGTTAAGTGAATCTATTCTTTTAGCAATAACTTTTAATGGAAGGTTTTCATCTTTATTATTTGGAAATAATTTTATATAGCCTGATGAAAGTTCATCATTTTCATATTTTAATGTTATACCTCCAAAGTAGTTATGAACATCCCAATAACCTAGCATTGCATCTAAAGTTTTCACATTATTATTCTGTTCTTTTAATTCAATAAAAATAGAACTTGATATAAAATTCTTATGTAGTTGATTTTTTATGTCGTTGAGAGATTTCAACTTTTTAATACTCTCTTGTATACTTGTTTTATTTAGAGTTGACTTTACTTCAATAATTGCATATATGTATTTAGCGGGAATAGCACGATATTTACCATTATCATTCTGGTCAAAATTACCTTCGGTCCATAAAACAGGGGCCTCTAATTGGTTGTAAACAATTATGTCATAATGATAAAGCTTATTCTCATAATCATATAAATTTGGTATAACATATCCTGAAGTTACAGCAAACTTCTTTGGTAAAAATTCTGATAACCATGCTCTAATGAATGCTTCTGCAGCAACACCATGTGATGTTTTAACTGGTCTATTACTATTTAACTCTTTTGCCTGATAATACTGATCTAATATTGCCTTCTTATTATTTAGAAATTCTCTCCAGCCATATTGACCAAAACAATCATCATAAATATTATTCATAGTATTCTCCTAATTTAGAATAGATATACATAAAACTGATTCCAAATATAGGATATCATATAAACTAAAACTTAGTGAAACTATAATAACAAATGTAACATAACGGATAATTCTGTTACATTTTTGATTTTTGTGTTTCTTCTTACTAAAGGGATTAATGATTTTTGAATAAGAAATGTAACCTATGCTTAAAACGTAACATTTTTGAGACTAAAAAAAATAATTGCCGTTCAAAGCAATTTCATTCTACTCATAATATCTAACGATTGATCTCTTACAACACCGATATAACGTAATGCTACTTCTATCGATCCAACGTTTAGTGCTTCTTTAACAGCTACTGGATCTTTACCAGATTGAATGTAAATAATATATCCATAAGTCTTTCTTAAAGTATGAGTCCCCATATTACTAATACCAAAAGTTTTAGCTGCTGACTTCAATATCCTCCAGGCTTGTTGTCTTGATATTGGTTTGCCACCCTTTTGAGAAGCAAACAAGTACTCATAATCAGCTTTGTTGATTACATAATCATCAACCATTTTTCTTAACTCTTTATTGATGAGAAGCTTTCTTTCCTTACTTCTCTTATTCTCTCTGAGATGAATAATATCATTATTTCTAACATCTCTAACCTTCAACTCAACCAAGCGATTAACTCTTAAACCAAAATAGACTCCCATGATCCATAATAACTGATTCCTCTTGCCATGCTTTTTAGAGTTAACTAATAAGAAATCCGATATATCCTTGATCATATCTAAATCTTTAATTGGTTCCATAGTGTTTTGTCCACATTTAGACATATATTCACCTTCTTGATTGCTTTTGTCTTATCTTTCCCTTAACTCGTTTATAAGACCTTTCTTTCATACATTCACTCACGTCTTCATAAGGTCCATGAATGTATAAATCAAGTTCTTCACATGAATCTATATCTTTACAGTTAACACACTCAGTTTGAGAACAACATACAACTTGACCCTTATTGTTAAATTTTATTCTACATGTAAACATAATTTCTCCATAAAAAATACCAGCAAGGTTTTTTCCTCACTGGTTTATTTCTTCCATATTACTATATTAGCACACAATAAACTTAATTAACGGCAAGATAATGGCGAAGTTATAATTACTTCGTTAAAGCTAATGTATTAGCCAATTATGATATTGCTCTTTCTCATCGAGAAATAGATTTGATAAAATCAATGGTAAAAAGAACATACTGATTAAGTACGAAGCACCCATTTCGTACATACAAACTATTTTCGTAGTTTTATCATTTGGACTTAAATCACCATATCCAATTGTAAAATAGGTCGCAAAACTAAAGTAATAGAAATCAACTCGATCAGTTATTAGACTTATATCATTCTTAATACCAATATTCTCAGAATCAAAATGAGTAGCTATATCATAAAAAATTTCTGCACTAAATGCTATTGTTATTGCAACTAAAATAATACATGTTAAAAGCGACAATAGTATTCTAACATTTTTTCTGAGCAACTTATTCCTACTACTTCCTAAATTGCTAAAGAGTCTATAAGATATAATCATTGTGTATATTAGAAAAATAAGATGAATAAGCATTTTTGAATATATCCATCCACCCATATATAAGTTTTCACTCTTGTTTGTCACGCTTGAAATTAAAAACACTAGTGCTAATCCCCAAAAGATAGCCATACTTTCGGTTTTCTTTGCAAACAAAGCTAAAAGCATTGATCCTAAGTACATACTTGAAATTATCAGACTATTACTACTACCTAGGATAACTAAGACAAAAGCTGCTATCAATAATGTAAAAGATATATAGTCAAAATATGTTTTCTGAATTCTTATTTCATCTAGTTTACTCAAATATTTATTCCTCCAATTCTTCAGCATCTTATTGTAAATAATACCATTAATTCAATAAAACCGTAAGTAAACAGAGAAAAATGAAATCTTAATTTAAAACCCAAACTCATTAATTATATAATTTTTACTGCTTCTTCAACAAATGCCTTATCACAATAAAATATATATGCCAACTTAGAAATTGCATTGCTCTTCAAATGTCTTATCATTCTATCAGAATAGTTCATTTCACAAGCTATTTTTTGCCATTGAAATCCTCTTAGATATCCTAGGATAATTATTTGTCTTTCATTCATATCCAATGATCCAATAGCAGAATCAAGTCTATTTAGTTTTGACTTTGCAACATCTAGTTTTGCTTTCAGTTCTTCTATATCATCAATATTCTTTAGTGCTGTATTTTCAACTAACTTATTGATATTTCCTGTTTTTATTCCATCACCTGCATAATCAATAGCCGTTACGCCATCATTCATGAATACTTCGCCTAATTGCTTCTTCAGTTCATCAATATGTGCTAATAGTAAATTGTAGCACTTTAGTGTACTGATAATACTCTCTTTATATTCTTCCTTTAATTTCATTTAACCCCCATAATCAAAAAACAGAGCACCAGTAAGCATTTGCTACTGGAGCTCTGGGCTCTCTGTCATATTATTTTTGTATACTCTCCACACTTACATTTGATAATTACTATACCATTATCAAAATCGCATAATCTACTGTTGCAATGTTCACATCTTACTTGCTGATCTTCCCTATATGCCTGTAGTGCTTCTAATATTTCTTCAACGGTAAATCCTGCATCAATTAGTTTTTCTATTTCTTTTTTCATTCCTCTCCTATTTTATCTCTCAACGACATTTCTAACATTCTTGATTATGTAATCAACTGTTCCATCACCATTCCTTTTTACAACTAGCTTTTGAGTGTCTCTGAAGAAATCATGATCCGCTCGAATTAGTACTCCAGTATCGGTTTTTATCTGTCTTGATTTCATGCTATTAGAAATATATGTTTTATCAATATGGAATTTAGTACCTTTCAGATATCCAGCATCAGACATTGACTCGAGAAAACTTTCTTTAATCTCTGGCACCTCCGAAAACATATTTTCTGCAATATCATCAACAACTATTTCAGCTTCATTTACAAGTGAATCAATGGTTATCTCTCTTACAGTATTAGCAGCTTCAATTTGATCCATTAAGTTCTTGATAGTCCACTTTTCAACTGTATTCTTGAATTTTCGTGTTTGTTGTGTATCATCCTTTACAAATACTGCTTCTAAGAAATCCTCAACAAAATAATTCTCATTGCCCTCTTCAATTGATTGACTCTTGTTAATAACAATCATCTCGATAGAGTTTTCAGGTCCTTTAGTAAAGAATGCAGCTTTTTTTACAGTTTGACCTAAAGTAGGTAAGCCAGATTCAGTTGGGTTTAGCAATACATTCAAATCATCTTCACAGTAAATGATATTGTGAGTATGAACCCTCTGATAATCTAGTTTTAAGATTGCAAAGCATCTTTGCTCATCTGCAATATAACCAATCATCAAAATATCTCCACCAGGAATATCACTATGCTTTATTTCATTAAACATTTTAGTTGTGATTACTCTAGATTCTTTTAAAAACTGCTTTGGATCATCAATAACCTTTCTTACCGAATCTTGTACTACCGATTTATCTGAAAAGAATCTAGCATTAAACGTATCAACTGAGTTCAATAACTTTACAGTATGCTTTCTACAATACTCCTCAACATCCTCATTAATCGCTAGAACATTATCACTTAATATTGGTTCATCAGCACCATGTTCTGTTGTATGAAGAACTGCTTGCTCTAACATAATATCTTTAACATATCTCATTTTAAACAACCTCCAATACTCGTATAATCGATTCATTTACAATAAAATATTCATCTTTTTCAAGTACTTCACCAGTTAACTCAAGATGTGATTTTACTGATTCATTTTCAAATTCATTCTCATCTAGTTCTGTGTTTAAGCATATAGCTAAACTCATTTCATTGTTCCATAAAATTTTATTATCCAAAACCATCACCACCTCCTAAAATGGTATATCATCATCTCCATCAATTGCTTGAAATCCAGTCATATCTTGTTGATAAGTTTGCTGACTATTCACTTGATTTTGATTTTTCTGTTGATATCCCTGTGTATTATGTTGATTACTCTGTCCTTTATCTTTCCATTCGAGAAATTGAACTCTTGATGCTACGACTTCCATACCATAATGTTTTACTCCGTTCTTGTCCTCATAATTGTTATTTTGCATTCTACCTGTAATAGCCACTAATAATCCTTTTTGAAGATAGTTTGCAGCATTCTCTGCAGTTTTACCGAAGCACTTAACATTAATAAAATCTGCCTCTGGTTGCCCTTCTCTCTTAAACTCACGATTGATTGCGATTGTAAAACGACCTATTGCAGTACCACTTGATGGTACATATCTCAACTCCGGATTTCTTGTTAATCTACCTATCTGATTTACTTGATTCATGACATCTCCACTTCTAAGTTTTTTCCTTATTGTTTACAAATTTACTTCGATCTATCACTACAAGAGACCTTGGAATACCGCGATATCTCTTTATTAAACCTTTCTTCTCAAGTCTTTCAATATGGCCTGAAACTGTTGATCTAGATGATAATCCAACCTTATTACCTATTTCTACATAGCTTGGTGGAAACCCCTTGATGTCAGTATGCCATTTAATATAGTCTAGTATTGCCTGCTGCTTCTTAGTTATTTCATAACTCATATATCTAACCTCAACTGATTTTCTTGTTCAAATTTAAGTTGCTCTAACCTCAGATCACATTCATTAATAAAATCTTTTGCTTTTGATATTGCAACTTCTTTAGCTCTTTTCTTTTCTCTTATCAGATCTGCACTATTGCAGTTTGTTAATTCATTTCTCATTTCTTCTAACTCCTTATCTGAAAATATACTGTCAATCTTAATCACTTCTCTTACACCTACGAAAGTAGAAACATCTCTTAATGATCCATAGAAATCACCTTCTGCAGTAATAAAAGCTCTTTGACAATTAGCCAATGCTCTCTTCGATAACTCATAATCTATAATCCCTTTAACAAACTCAGATCTAAGAATCCATTGAGGATTTCTTTGTAACCAATCTAAAATTTTACGATTCATACATACCTCATTTCTTTATTCCGAGTTTTCGTTCCAACTCATCATTCGAATATTTTTCTCTTTGATCAAAGTTATGAAACTTATTTTTAGGTTTCATATCTACAACATTTGATGGATTATTTTTTTGCTTAGATGCTTCAAATTTTCTTTGATCATCATTTACTGCATCCAAAGTCATTAAGTTTTTAGTTAACCAGTTTCTAAGAATTCCATTAACATACTTAATACTTCCTGCTCCATTTTCTACAGCAGTTTTTAATGCATGTAAAATTACGTCTGTAGGAAAATGCTCTAACCACGATTTTAATTCTTCACCTTCATATGGTGTTATTGGTCTAATATTTTTTGAATAGAAATCAATCAAGGTTTTAAAATCATCATCCCTTATTGTTGTTGTTATTTTATTAGAACAACAATAACGTTTATTTATGTCGGTAACTGTTACCGCAGTTTTTTGTTTTTTTACCGATTCTGCGGTAACTGTTACCGCAGTTTCTGATTCTGCGGAATCTATTACCGCAGTTTTTACCGCAGTTTCTGAAACTGGGGAATCTATTACCGCAGTTTTGTCCTCATTTTCTGATTCTGCGGTAACCATTACCGCAGTTTTACTTTCATTCTCTAATTCTGCGGTAACCATTACCGCAGTTTTGCTCTCATTTTCTAATTCTGCGGTAACCATTACCGCAGTTTTAGTAGATTCATGATCTAAAATATGACTAAAACTAACCATTTTATAGAGTCCCGAATTCTTTTTTCGCTGTTGAGATTGATATAAAATAATCCCTTTTTCTACTAAAACAGCTCTTAAATTTCTTATTGTTTTATCACTTACACAAAGTTCATTTGCAAGTCGAGAATTAGAAACTTTAAACCATTCTATCCAACCACAAGTATTATTAATATGCATTAATAAGTACCATAATGATTGAGCATTTGCCGCTAAAGGATCCGTTGTTAAATACTTTCTAAATCCATTAATTTCGTTTATATAGTTCATCAGCACCCCGTTTAAATTGGCAGGAGCATAAGCTCCTACCTATATGAAAGGAGTTGTTAAGACATATGTAATCAGAGCAATAAATGTTGCTATTACAACCTTAACGATTGAACGCCTCTCTTTGTCTTTATATCCAACAATCTGAATTAGATTAGGATTCTCCATGTTACCTCCTTGATATGGTCATAATACTCTGATATAATGACCTTAATGAAATTGACTCTTTTGCCGCCAAGCTAGGGTCTTTTTTTATCTTCGGAACAAATTTTCAAAATTTCAATTGCGTCATCGACTTCTATTAATGTAGCTTTTGATTCACTAATAATATCCTCATTAGACTCAAAATCCTTTTTTATTTTTTTTACTTCTAGATGATCTTCACACTCAAGAATCATTTCTGAAAAAAGTGTATTTTCAATGGTTTTATCTGCGATAGCTACTCTTAAGTCATCTTTTACAAGATCCAAATGTTCTATAATTCTAAACATATTAACCTCCTATTCTATATAGTCAACATCCGCTGGTATATCATAAAATGTTCTATATGAATCAGCTTCCATCTTATCCATCCACTGATCTAATGATTTTGTTCTAAATAAAATTCTTCCACCTTTCCTCACTCTTATGAATGGTAAAACACCATCAGAGTAATACTTTCTCAAAGTTGAAATAGATATTCCTAAATAAGCTGCTGCTTCTTCAACATCTATTGTAGATACACGATGTCTACTCATAATTTCAGCCTTAGTAGGAATTTTTCTTACTTTCTTAACTGCTGCTTCCATCGAACCTCCTAAACTAAATACTTCTTTTTCTTTAATTTCATAATCATTCTTTTTTCAATACGGCTTATATCTAAACCAAAGATTTCAGCCATTCTAATGAAATGTAATTGTACTGCTGGAATAATATCTGCAATCTGTTCTTCAAAAGCCATTACATTTTCTAGTTCTACTTCTGTAAGATCATCAAGAGTATTCCTATTTC
>PPCM01000413.1_pt1 | contig 41879 bp, 33 predicted proteins | sample 1555541 | NCBI WGS metagenome assembly PPCM01 (sample SAMN05284479, study PRJNA326546) | Marine sediment metagenome, whole genome shotgun sequencing project. | isolation source: marine sediment | place: Germany: Wadden Sea | collected 2012-09-05
CTATTAATGATCCAGGTAAAAACTTACAGCCATACGGTAAATCTTTATCGATTCCCAACTATATTGATGAAACTATTGAGGACGTTGACAGGCGAGTCAGTGGAAGGACTGAAGAGGGAAATGAAATAGATTCTGGATGCTTATGCCCTAAAAGCATCAACTTATTTGCAGTAGATAATAATAGGTTTTATGTGGTTACTCGAAATAGTCGAGATGTTATCTACTGGACAACAAAATGTAGTACCTATGTATTTAAGTTCCCTGAAGACAAGACCTATTATGATGGATGCAACGGCCCTGATGTATTGATTGCAGAAGGTCCTGGAATCAGTGATCCGTATTTTGTTAACATCGCTAAAATTGACATTGAAAGCGTGAACAAACGCAGTGTTTATGTAGGTTTCATCTATGGTGAGTTGGTTGAGATAACAATAAAACCTATATCTGGCAAGATCTCTTTCAAAATCGATAAAAAGCGTGCTACTCGTTTTATAAAAGAATTGAAGGAAAAAGGATTTTTTGGAGGTATCGCCTATTAGAGGTTATCGACCTACTGATTGAGATTTCTTAAGAACTTATCAAGTTTCTGGTCTCAGAACGGAAAATTAATGCTACTTCAGAGATGAAACAGGTGTAGCTGAATCCTTCTAGGGCTCTGCATTTTAGAGCCCTTTTCTAGGTTTATAAACAACCCCCACAACTCCAACAACCATGATACGTCAAGTGCTTTGAATCACTTTTGGTGTACATAATCTATAGGAATCTAGATTTGATTGAGCAATTCATTTTTATAGCTTATCATGGACTCTACCTAACAAAATCTGTTTTTTCTTTCTAACCTGAAATGTTACATGCCTATATTTTTGTCTTTGCTTTACTCTCTAGGAACTAGTTCCTAGAGAGATATTCCACTGCGATGAAGCTTGTCATCCATATCCTGTGATCTTCCCCATTGCCTGGTAATAATCTTCACGAGCCTTTAGGTTAGACAACTTGCTGTAACGCAACGTTAATTCTATTTTTGCATGACCAAGCAACTCTTGAATGGCAACAATATCAGCACCATTATTGAGAAGTTGTGTTGCCATTGTATGTCTTAGCTGGTGGCAAGTGACCTGAACACCACTCTTTTTAGAATAATACTCCATTCGCTTTTGAATACCACGAACAGAAAGAGGCTGGTTTTTATATGTTCCTTTCTCAACCAGAAAAACTCTCTGTTCTCGTGTCGAAGGCCGTACTCGTAGATACTCAGCTAAAGCCGCCCCCGCATCATCATTAAAAAAGGTAGTGCGATCCTTATTCCCCTTACCTTTACGTACAATAATCTGGCTACGCTGGTAATCAATGTTATCAATTGTGAGATTAGCAACCTCTTCAACTCTGAGCCCGCATCGTAGCATCAGCATAAAAATGGCAGTATCACGCTTTTTTGTGATAAACGTGAAGAAGATATCCAAATCACTTTGCTTGATGTTTTTGGGGAGTGGTTTGGCCATCCTTAAGGCCAGGCCGCTCACTACAGGGTTCTCAATGTTAAGCTTTTCTTCCTCACGCAAGTAGTTATAAAAGCTGCGTACAGCAACCAACCGTTCATTAATAGTTTTAGCTGCCATCTTCTTATTAAGAAGGTGATCTAAGTACTGCTTGACGTAAGCAGGCGCTGCCGCTTCAACTGGAACAGGAAGCCAAACAATAAAATCTTTCAACCGATACAGATAACTACTTACGCTTTGAGCTGTGTAGTTTTTTCTCTTCAAAGACCTTTTGTAATTCAGTATGGACTCGGCGAGATTCATGTTTTTCTCCTTGTTCAATTCGACCCATTGCCTTGAAGTACTCATTCTCTCTAGTTAAATCAGACATCTTGGCATAACGCATAGTCATCTCGATCTCCTGATGGCCGAGAATATGTTGCAATACTTCGAGTCTCATTCCAGCATTAAGCATATCGGTGGCAAAGGTATGACGAAGGCTATGTAGGCTGTAGTTTTTACCAGACAAACCAGCACACTCAAGGCACTTGCGCATGACAGTATAGGCAGACACATATTGCATAGGGGTATCTGATCTGCCATAAAACAAATATTGTTTTGTCTCATCACGAACTCGAAGCCACTTTTTCAATACCGACTTTGCATCATCACTGTAGTACACAGCTCTTCCCTGAAAGTTCTTTTCTCCAATATAGATCAGAACTTTCTGCTCAGAAGGGCTGATGTCTGAAACCTTTACTTTAAGCAATTCACCGATTCGCATCCCAGTCCTTAACAGCAGTAGAATCAAAGCCCTGTCACGAGTTTTTGTTGTGACACCAAGAAAACTGTTTATATCTTCGATAGGAATTGCTCTAGGTAGCGTTTCTGGGAGTTTTACTTGAATCTTTCGTTGTAGAATCTTGTGGGACAGCACTTCTTGATCTACCAGAAAAACGAGAAAGGCATAGACCACCCGTAAATAGTTGACAACTGATGTAGTTTTTTGACCACGATCCTGCTCATTTTGCACAAAAGAACTAATATCCTGTCGTGTTATTCTATAGATAGTTGTTTGTTTTTGTTCAAGAAAACGAAGGAAGTATAGTACAACACGACCTGATTGATTTATGATACTTATTGATAAATTTTTGAGGTATTTACCGTAGAGATACTCTGTTGCGTGATCACTACCAGCAAGCCCACTTGCAGCCAGTCGAGCACACCAGCGGTTAGTGATACGTCGTTTGTTATTAGTGTAATTTACAGATGAAACTACATTTGGTGGCCCGTCGTCCAACCATAATGGTAGTTTGCTGTCAAAAACGGAGGGTGTGGATAATCCAATATTATCGATCATTTGCGTCTCCTTTCTCTTTTATAGAAAAAACAGAACGTTAATGATCGTAGTATATCATTTATACCAATATCATTTTGTTACGTGGAGTCATGGATAAGCTCTTGCTTCGTGTAATCATTTTTGTGGTTAGCAATTCAGTGAGTCATAGAACCTTGCGGTACATAAGGCCTCTCAGATTTACCATTGTTGAAACTTACATAGGGTAGTTTGAACTATAAAAACATAACAAGGTTAACGACTTCTCTAGAGGGGAAAGATCTCCACAAGCTCCAGTGCATGAGTTGGACACTTACTAACACAAGCGGGTCGACTTCCCTCATCTAATCTGTCCATGCATAGATCACATTTAACTGCTTTACCTGTATCGGAATTTTTCACTGGAATATCCCAAGGACAATTTTTCCTACAAGCCATACATCCGATACATTTTTCCTCATCAATATATACAATACCATCGTCTCTACGTGTTAATGCTTCAACCTTACAAGCGTGAAGACAAAGCGGATCATCACAATGGTGACAAGTTGAAAACACAAACTCCATCCGTGGTACCCCACCAACGAGTGTCATAGGGGTCGCGCTAATCTCACAAAGAAAGGGACCAGTAGGTAGATTCTTGTTTACTTTACAATGGACTTCACAACTATGGCATGCAATACATCTTCGGGAATTTAGATAGATCATATATTTTTTCATAATTCTATCGTCCTCCCTGAATTACGGATGCTTCTCTTTACGTGAACAAAAGTCTCACAAAGATTTATCCCCCCTCCTGCCTGATCCCAGTCATCGAGTTTGCCTACCATCAGCTTTTGGTCACTGAGTCCCGCAAGAAAACTCCTTGTCTGCCTAGGAATATCCCGACCAAACCCATGCACTGTAAAAACAGCTTCTGGATGGATAAAATCAGTAATATGTACCTCGACAGTGGCTTTGTATGATGCATCATTGGAAGATATATCAACAAGCTCTTTATCTTGGATACCTAACTTTTGGGCTACCTTTGTATTCATCCAAACCGTATTAACTGGCATTAACTCTGAAAGAAGTGGATTGTTAACGGTATGCCCATTTGTATGAACAGCAACTTTACCAAAAATAAGACGAAACATTCCTTTTTCTGGAACTTCCGGTTTTTGATATGGTTTTAATGAGTCAAAGCCAGCTTCTGTCAATTTTTCACTCACAATTTCTACCTTTCCGCTTGGTGTTTTGAATTGATTAACAAGTTTTTCACGATCATAAAACACAGGTTTTTCACTCAATTCCACGTAACCTTTTTCATCAAAGTCTTCCATGGAATAGCCCGTTGGTTCTAGTTGCCACTGCCACAATTCTTCAATCGTTTCAAAAGGAAAGGTTTCCTGAAGACCAAGTCGATTTGCAAGTTGGGAGAAGATTTTCCACGAAGGCCAAGTATCATTTTCAGGTTCAACAGCTTTTCGCCTTACTTCGAGTCGAGGTTTAAGACCTTTACGTTGGATAATTGGCGTATCTCGCTCAAGGTAAGTTGATTCTGGGAGAATGACATCACTATACCAGCCAAATTCGCTATAGTTGGTATCAATGGAAACAAGAAGGTCGAGTTTATCCATAGCAACTTTCTGCCTTTCTGGGTCTGGCATACCACTAAATGGATCGTGTCGCATAGCAATCCAAGATTTTACTGGATATGGTTCCTCTTTTAAAATGTTGTTGAAAAAAAGATGAGCTAAACCAACGTCTGCTTCAAAATGATTATATTGCCATCCCACACCATCACCACGCTTAATGACGGGTTTATCACACTCAATATTCCGAATGCCGTTTTTGCCAAAATCACTTGCACCTTTTGGAATATAAAGTCCTCCCTCCATTTCAATATTACCCATTAAAATGTTAAGAATATGCATGTTGCGACTTGAATAAAAAGAATCTCTGTACCTGGACAAATTCCAACCTGGGTGAAAAATAACCTTTGGCATGTTTTCGCCAATATCCTCAACAAAGGCTATAATGTCCTTTTCCTTAACATCACATTCTTTAGCAGCCCAAGCAGGAGTATATTGTTCTATGAATGCAACAAGCTCTTCGAACCCTGTTACATATTTATTGATAAACTCTTTATCGAAATACTCTCTTTTGATTACCTCGTGAATAAGGCTAAGGCCAAGTGCGTAGTCGGTTCCTGGGCGAATTTGAAAAAACCTGGTTGACTTTGAACCGGTTACTGTTTGTCTTACATCAACATAGGTTAAACGACCACCACGCTCAAGCATATCGAAAATTTGAAGGTTTTCATCCAAATGCAATGAGGAAAATGTATTACGTCCAAATAAAACAAGATGGTCTGTGTTCTTTAAATCATACGCAAATCCTTTTCGCCCTACGCCGTTGATAGAGAGGCTTGCATGGTGTGTGTTCCGTCCACAGGTACAATCATGATTAGTATAATTTGGTGATCCATAAGCGTGTATAAAGGCTTTGTACATTCCCTGCCATGGTCCGCCACGAGAAGACAACACCACAGCCTCAGGCCCAAAGTCTTGTTTTATTGTCTGTAGCTTATCTGACACATAATCAAGAGCTTCATCCCAACTTGCTTTACGCCACCTACCTGCACCTCGAGCTCCAACTCTTATAAGAGGGTGTTGAGGTCGCTCTGTATCACTGATTAATGCAGCTCCTGCAGATCCTTTAGCACAAAGAGCACCGTTTAACAGATGAGGATTCCCTTCTATCCATCGAATCTTATTATTTTCAGATTCAACACGGATAGGACACCTGACTGTGCACATTCCACAAATGGTATAAGTCTCTTTTGTCTTCATTTTGTTTTCAGGACCTCAATTTCTCAAGAGTAAAGGTGAAATGTCCACCACAACTGTAGTAGCCCCCAGACCATCCCCAGGTTGACATTCCTGACCCTTTAGAGTCACTTGTGAAGTGTATATCTAATATTTCACTTACATACCCACCATCATCGTTGTATGAGCCTTTTACTTGAACACGCTCCGGCTGTTCAACGTTTATTTGACCAGTGTAAGGCCGCTGAACAACGTTTTCCATGATAGTGACTTCATCTTCCTTGTGCAAAATTGTCAGCTTGTAATCTCCTAGTTCTGCTTTCCCTATATTTTCACATTGATTTACTGACTTTGTGATTGTACCAAGCCATTGTCCACTATAGTCATTACCGTAAGAGACACATGGTAGGGAAAACAGACAGCTCGCTAAAATAACAAGTACATTGCGTTTTTTCATGACTCATTTCCTTTTAGGTAAAATCCTCGACAAACTCATCAAATATTTTTCTTAAGCTTATTCACTTGCATCCGTTACGGAAGCAAGCTGTCGTGCTTTCAAGAAGAATACAACTGTAGCAACACTCGTAGAAGCAATTCCAATCACTGTGGATATGTTTATTGATAGATTAAAACCAATTCCAGAGTTACATATGAATGTTACAACAACAGCTGTCATGAAAATTGCCGGTATTGTAGCTATCCAATGAAACTTACCGCTTTTAATAAGGTACATAGCAGCAGTCCAGAGAACAACCGAGGCTAGTGTTTGATTTGCCCAGCCAAAATATCGCCAGATGAGATTAAAATCAGACAGTGAAATGAAGAACCCAATAATAAAAAGTGGAATAGCAATAATAAGGCGACGAGTTTTTTCTTTTTGAGATATTTTGAAGATATCAGCAATTATCAAACGAGCACTTCGAAAAGCCGTATCTCCTGAGGTAATTGGCAAAACGACTACACCAATTATGGCCATTACTCCACCAATTGGCCCAAGTAGTTCGACCGAAATTTCCTTTACAACCAGCCCCGGTCCACCTTCTGCAAGAACCTGATTAAGTAGATCTGGTGTATGAAAAAAAGAAATAGCGAGGGTAGCCCAGATCAGCGCAATAATACCTTCAGCTATCATTGAGCCAAAAAACACAGGCCTTCCATATTTTTCATTTGGAAGACATCGAGCCATCATTGGGGACTGGGTTGCATGAAAGCCACTGACGGCACCACAAGCAATTGTTATGAACATCAATGGCCACAGAGGGAGATCTTGCGGATTAATATTGGTAAAAGTTTTTTGTGGATAAAATTCATATCCTTTGAACATGAGCATTGTTATGGTACCCACAGCCATGAAGATAAGTATTGCACCAAATATTGGGTAAATCCGTCCTATGATTTTATCAACCGGCAAGATTGTCGCGAAAAAATAGTAGGTTATTATTATTCCAATAAGAACTTTAAGTTCGATACCCGTCAGGTTTTGCAAAAGCGCTGCTGGCCCCAAAAAGAAAACAACTCCAACCAAGATGAGCAAGACAACAGAAAACCCACGCATGAACTGTTTAATCACATTACCGAGGTTGTGTCCTACCACATCCGGAATACTCTCACCTCTGTAGCGAACAGAGAGCATACCTGAAAAGTAGTCATGAACAGCGCCACCAAAGATACAGCCGAAAACAATCCAGATAAGTGCCACTGGACCATACAGCGCGCCAAGGATTGGACCATAAATTGGTCCTAAGCCAGCTATGTTCAAAAGCTGAATGAGAAATATTTTCCACGTTGGCATCTTGATGTAATCAACACCATCGGCCATGGTTTCTGCAGGAGTCAGTCTGTTTGGGTCAGCCCCAAAAATGCGCTCTACAATCATGCCGTAGATAAAATAGCCCAGTAGTAATGCGGAGACACTTGCAAAAAACAGAATCATTTGATTTTTCCTCCTGAAAGCTTAGTAGCTAGTTCCTTTTCTTGAAAATAATTAGTAGCAAAGCTGAACAAATTTAACTACAACATTAATAAAAAAGGGCAAGCATCGTCATAAGTATCAATATGAACAACACCATGACACCACTGCCTACTCGTATATAATCGTTTGTTTTGTAGCCACCAGGTTGCATTATAAGAGCATTGACTTGATGAGTCGGCAAAGCAAATGTGTTTATCGAGGAAATTGCAACAACCAAGCCAGCAATGCGTGGGTCGGCCCCCACTTGTGTAGCAAGATTCATAGCAAGAGGGACGAGTAAAACTGTCGTACCAACATTAGAAACAAACATTGCCAAAAATGAAGTTATCAATGCAATAACTAGATAGAGAAGTAAGCTGGTTAGCCCATCAAGTTGCTGAAGAATTGTCATTGCTATATAGTTTGCCGCTCCTGTTTTCTCGAACGCCACACCAAGAGGGATAAGCCCCGCAACTAAAAACACAGTTTTCCATTCAATTGCTTTATAAACCTCATCTATATGAAGTACTTTACCAATTATAAGAATCAACAAAGCAACAAGCCCAGCTACAGCAAGACTAAGCTTCACTCCAATGGCAAGTATAAGAAAAACTGCCAAAGCAGTGATTGACAACCAGGCCTTCCCTTCTCTTAGCTCTTCTCCACGCAGACTTTCAGTAAACACAATTTCGGTTTCTTGCTGCAAAGAATTAAGCTTGTCCCATGTACCATAGAGCAGAACAGCATCACCTGGCTTTAAAACAAAACTATCTAACTCTCTGACAATAATTTCATTATCACGCATTAATGCTAACGGCTTGATCGTAAATAGTTTTTTTAGTTTGGCTTCCTCAATGGTATGGCCATTAAGAGTTGAACGTGAGGTAACAATGCCTTCAAGGACTCCGGCTTTTTCAGGAGATGTTTCAGCAATAAAAGATTTGATTTCTGGTTCTGCTACCCAGCCAAATTCAGTTGTTATATTTTGAATTTCGCTTTTACGGCAGGCAAGTAAAATAACATCTCCAGCATCTAGCATCGTCGTTGACGGAGGACATATAATTTTTTCATTTGCACCATTTTTGACGACAGCTAACGCTGAGGCTTGATGCTTCACGCGTAAATCTAGTTCACCTAGTGTTTGACTAGAAAACTCATTATTGATGACAAACTCAACACCTATACCGACTTTGTTGCCGTAGAGATCTATTAACTTAGGACTTGCCAGGCGCCCCTCGTCGGTTACTTCCGTAGCAGGAAGAAGTCTGCAGCCAATAAATAGGAAATAAATTATTGTTCCAACAAGTAAAGCAATACCTATTGGAGTAACAGCAAAAAGGCCAAGTGGAGTAAATACTTCACCTCCAGCAGGTGAGTTCGCCCTCCACCAATTTGCCATGACATCATTTAAAATGATAAATGGTGTAGAACCAACAAGAGTAAGATTTCCTCCCATATTTGCACAAAACCCCATTGGCATAACTAGTTTTGAAGCTGCTATTTTGCTTTTTTTACTGACTTGCAGTGTAGCAGGGAGCATCAGTGCGGCAGCGCCGACATTAGACATAATTGCCGATGGCAGAGCTGCAGCAAGAGCTATAAACGTAACGACTCTACTCTGGCTGTTACCAGCTACTTTTAATATTTTTATTGCGACAATGCTCATCACCCCTGTTTTATTCAAGGAAGCTCCTATAACCATTACAGAGATAAGAACCACAACAGCTGTGGAACCAAGACCGGCTGTTGCCTCACGTGGTGTAAGCAGCCCCGTTAAAGGCAGCAAGGTCATTACTAACAATCCAATCACATCGACACGAAGCAGATCAAAAACCAACAGAATTATCACTAAGCCAAGTACTGAAAAAACTGTGATCATTTCAAAAGTGAGTACAGGAATCTCCATATATTCATTTCCTCATTTCTTAAATTATTTTTTAAACCGATGGTGGCTATTAAATCCAACCTTCGCACTCATTTTTTCTATGTTTTTAAAAATACTTTAGGAGCTACTGTGACCCTGCTTTTTTTTACAAAAAAATCTCTTAAAAAAAAGTAATTTTAGATACTTATTGAACGCTCATGAGACTGATCTTTTCCACAAACTTTATGCTAAATGCTAGGCTAATGACAGGTCAAAGAACTTAAAATATTGGGGTAAGCTTCATACAGTACGCACAGCAATTAATGGATAGATTTTGTTTTATTTGTCATCATAGCCGCTTATTATCGTTAGACGAGTACCCTTTTTGTTTCAGTAGCCCCATATCTAGTTAATTGACTTCTTTAATTAGCAAATGGTGATAGTTTGTATTATATGATTTATTCTTAAAGTTAATCAAAATCAGCACTGTTTTCGACGGTCACCAACTATAAAATTCTATCAGACCTACTAAAGCTAAAACAATCTATGCTTAAATATGATCTTGGGCAAGCTTTAGTTCACAGTTACTCCGTGTTTGAACAATTTTTTTTAAGATTCGTAGGATTTTATATAAAAAACAACGAATTCTAAAACTTTACAGGAATCAGTTTAAAGGGATATGTCGTATTTTTATCTTCCTCACTGATCTTTCGTTTTGGAAGTTTGACCTTCGGCTGATCGATTTTTTCATACTTTATTGAGCTCAGCAGATGGCTGATGATATTGAGTCGAGTACGTTTCTTGTCATCAGAAAAAGTCACATGCCACGGAGCCCAGGATACATCAGTTTTAGCTAACATCTCATTGCGGTATTTTGTGTAATCATCCCAGCGATTATAGGATTTAAGGTCCATTGGTGTCAGTTTCCAGATCTTACGTGGGTCTTCAATTCTTGAGGTAAGTCGTCGGGTCTGTTCATCGGCACTAACCTCTAACCAGTATTTAAGAAGAATAATTCCAGAGTCGGCCATTACTTTTTCAAACATAGGTGTTTTATTGAGAAAACCCTGTGCCTGTTTTTTTGTACAAAAACCCATGACTCGCTCTACCCCAGCTCTGTTGTACCAGCTTCGATCAAAGATCACGATTTCTCCTGCTGCTGGAAAATGAGGAAGGTAGCGTTGAAGGTACATTTGTGATTTCTCTCGCTCTGTAGGGGCTGGCAAAGCAACAACTCGGAAGACTCTTGGGCTGACACGTTCGGTAATTGCTTTAATGACACCACCTTTACCCGCTCCATCACGCCCCTCAAAAACAACACAAACTTTTAAGCCTTTTTCAACTACCCACTTCTGTAGGGCTACAAGCTCACCATGTAATTTAGCCAATTCTTTCTCATATTTTTTTGTTTTCATTTTTTCAGATACTATGATGTTTGGCGATTTCTTTTTGTTGGTACTCATCTGTCTATCCTCTATTTTTTCTTTCTCTCGAGTAATCTTTCCCCATTAAAGTGGAGACTCGATTAAGCTATAATTTACACCTTATTCCAGTGCTCTTCAAAAGTTGTTAATGATTTATAATTGTTAGTTGAGGCTCTTGCAAAAGTCGACATCCTCGAGGTAGTACCACAAGGGCACCTGTGCCAGTTGTATCGGTATAAATAATCGGGAATCCAGTGTAAAGAGAAATAGATTCCGGCTTGATACCTGCCGGAATGACAGTGCTATCTGTATTTCAAAATACTTTTTTATACTTTTGCAAGAAACTCGCTTTTTTATAATACTTTCACTTCACTGCCTAGTTAAATAATTTGTGTACTAAGTTGCCACAAGCTAGAATCATATAATTGTATTATTATTGTTAATAACATCATAGTAACTTCAACATATTATTCTTCATCAATACTGGAATTATAATAATGCAAAACATTATCTCAACATTTTTTATAGCATTATCCTTCTGCATATCTGTGCTGCCAACTGTTTGTTTTGCAAGTGGTGAAATTCCAGCTTCAAAAAAAATGGAACAGGCAAACTCATCCACTGCTACCAAAGATACACCACATACATCTTTTGTACATTTATACAACTGGGCTGGAGCCCTGCCAAAAGACTTAGCAGCTCTGAAAGCTGTCATTAATGACGACAATATTGAGTCCTCAATCACTTCAAAGTTACCAAAACTTGCAGCTGATATTCACGACTTACAACGGGACATTACAATGACCCAAACGAAAGACTATTTAGAGAAAATCAATAGTGATCTTTTTGAACAAGAGCTGAGCAGACTTGAAGAGAAGATTACTGCCCTTGATAAAAGTCTGACAATCACAGTTTCTCAACTTTCTATACTGCAAGAAGAGTGGAACACAAACAATTCCAAATTAGCGGAAATCACCAAACAGTATACTCTTGATACAATGCAGGTTTCGGATCAGTTAAAAACCCTCAAGCCAATCGTAGATGAAGCCATTAAGCTCATAGATGTTCACCTTGAATCAGCATTCATTGCTGGTAAAGAACTACATAGCCTAGATAGTAAATTACAGTCGATCAACGAGGAACTCAGCAAAATTAACAAAAGAATAATTAAGGATCGTACAAAACGAAACTCAACGACTGTCCTTACGACCGATTTTTATACTCAGATTAGTATGGAAACTTTTGTTAAAACCTCAACAAATATAAAAGAATTTGTGTCTCTGCGTTATAGATCACTTAAAGATAATTTTCACAGTGTTTTTGTTGGTAGTCTTTTGTTTCTTATATTGTTTGGGTACATATATCATAGTAAAAATCTTGTTATTGCATCAAGTCGATGGTACCCATTTGCTATTTCTCCATTCAACACCGCTATTTTTGCAACGACAGCAGGCTTTCTTGTGTTAGATAGGTTGCCATACTTACAGTTTGTCAATCAATGGGATAAAATCTTGACCATTCTGACGCTACTCTCTCTGCCTAGACTTATCAAAAACCGCATCGAAGATAAATGGGGACAAAATATTTTTTGCCAGCTTTCACTTTTTATGGCAATCACTACGCTACTAGCCATGTTGAAAATACCACAGTCTCTCATGCTACTTTTTGTCTTAGGTAGTTCACTTACGATATTCACTTTATATTTAAGGAATTTTCTTGCTAATAGAAAAACTGTGACAAATCAAAATCCAATACAGAAATTAATTCGTAATTCGTGGGGGGCAATCCCTGCCCTAGTTATAGCGTTAGGCTTTTTGGGTTATGAGACACTTTCAATCCTCATCTTCAGCACATTGATATCAATTGCGAGCTGTATTCTTATTTCCTGGATGCTTTTCCATCTCAGTTGCGGTTTCCTTGAACTACTGCTTAAAATTTCGATGTTTTCTCTCCTGCGTGACAACAACGCGGTTCTTGTGAAAAACATCCAACCTTTTCTTGCTATCAGCTATACCTTTCTTGCTGCAGTTGTTTGTTCGGTAATTCTGGACATATACCCCTCTGTTGACGTAGCTATTAAAGGATTTAATAACACTGGAGTAGAGATTTTTGGCCTACGTATATCACTTATGTTTTTATTAACTATTTATATAGTTTTTTATGGTGCTCTTTTGTTTTCTCGTGCCGTTCAGGCACTTCTCATCACTGAGATACTTCCACGCTATAACACTGGCAAAGGTGCCCAAATATCTATTAACCGCCTTGTGCACTACGCCATATTGACCATCGGTTTTTTTATAATGCTAAATGTGCTTGGTTTTGAACTCAAACAACTCACTATTTTAGGTGGTGCACTTGGAGTTGGTATCGGTTTCGGGTTACAGGCCATCGTTAACAATTTTGTTAGTGGCCTTATTCTACTTTTTGAACGACCAGTTAAGATTGGTGATACAATTCAGGTAGCCACAGAATATGGCGAGGTAAAAGAAATTGGCCTAAGGGCTACCATTATCCAAACCTTTGATAATTCCGAAATAGTTATTCCTAATGCAGATTTAGTAACAGGACAAGTAACGAACTGGACCCTTGCTGAACGAAAAGTAAGACTAAAGTTACCAGTTGGTGTCGCTTATGGAACAGACGTTACAAAAGTTTTGGAAGTTCTTCAGGAGTGCGCAGAGTCACACCCGATGGTTCTCAACACACCGAAGGCGACTACTCTTTTCTTAGCCTTCGGTGCAAGCTCTCTGGATTTTGAACTTCGAGTTTGGATTCCAGAATTTCTCGACAAAATGACAGCTGTCAGTGAATTAAACCAGAGTATTGAAAGTGAATTTGCTTTGCATGACATAGAGATTCCTTTTATGCAAGCAGATCTCCATATTCGTTCTGTTGATGCCGCATCATTAAAGGTTATTAATGAAGAAAAAGTAACACAAAAAAACACCAAAGATGAGAGTAGTATGGTTGGATTTCCAAACGCATCTCACTCCCTTTAAAGATAAAAGAAGAAATGGAAGCACGTGCCGATGATTGGGAAGGCGAATGATGCTGATAATGAATCACTTTATTATTTTTTCATTTAATTCTTGATTTACCATTTATATAGATATAAAAATTATATCATAACCTATTACTGCAGTTTCTTAAAATGGGTGACTGAACTAATATCTCCACTAAGCTATTGATGTTACAGTCTAGTGGTTATTTCAAAAAGAATGTCTAACACAAACAGGAGAAGTTTTATGGCTATCCATGAAAAAGATGCGGTTCGTGATGATTTGCTCGATGATGTTTATGCATCTTCAGACCTTTCTATTGTAATGCCAAAGTACAAGTTCCCAAAGCAACAGCATGAGGCTCGCCATGTCTATCAAGTATTGCATGATGAATTGATGCTCGACGGAAATTCTCGACAAAATCTTGCCACCTTTTGTCAGACATGGGTTGAACCAGAAGTTCATCAACTGATGGATGAATGTATCGATAAAAATATGATTGATAAGGATGAATATCCGCAATCAGCTGAGATCGAGGCACGTTGCGTTCATATGCTGGCAGACCTATGGAACTCCCCTGACGCCGAGAATACATTAGGCTGCTCAACCACAGGTTCTAGTGAAGCAGCTATGCTTGGTGGCATGGCTATGAAATGGCGCTGGCGTGAAAAAATGCAAGCAGCTGGCAAACCGACTGATAAACCAAATTTGATCTGTGGTCCAGTTCAGGTGTGTTGGCATAAATTTGCCCGTTATTGGGATGTTGAATTGCGGGAAATTCCAATGGAAGGTGATCGCTTGATCATGACACCAGAAGAAGTTCTCAAACGGTGTGATGAAAACACTATTGGTGTAGTCCCTACGCTTGGTGTCACCTTTACCTGCCAGTATGAACCTGTTAAGGCTGTTTCTGATGCACTTGACAAGTTACAAAAAGAAACCGGACTAGATATCCCTATTCATGTTGATGGCGCTAGTGGTGCTTTTTTAGCACCATTTGTTGAGCCGGAACTGGAGTGGGATTTTCGTCTGCCACGAGTAAAATCAGTTAATGCTTCCGGTCACAAGTTTGGTTTAGCACCACTTGGCGTGGGTTGGGTTGTCTGGAGAGATAAAGAAGATCTGCCTGATGATCTGATTTTTTGGGTGAACTACCTTGGTGGCAATATGCCAACCTTTGCGCTGAATTTTTCACGCCCAGGTGGTCAGATTATAGCACAGTACTACAATTTCTTACGTCTCGGCATTGAAGGATATCGCAAGATCCACCAAGCCTGTTACGACACAGCCCATTACCTCTCTGATGAGATAGAAAAACTTGGTCTTTTTGACATTATTTATAATGGTCGTGGTGGTATTCCGGCAATGAGTTGGTCTCTTAAGGAAGGGGTTGACCCTGGTTTCAATTTATTTGACCTTTCAGATCGAATCCGAAGTCGTGGTTGGCAGATAGCCGCATACAGCATGCCTCCAAAGAGGGAAGATTTGGTGATTATGCGCATACTTGTCCGTCACGGATTTACTCGTGATCTTGCCGATCTGCTCATTGAGGATCTAAAACGTTGTATCGATTATTTCCAACGTAATCCAGTCTCTAGCAAAGGTAACGAAGAAGATTCTGGTTCTTTTAAACACTAATCTTTATGTGTTAGATATATTTTGGATTTGGTTGCTCTGTTCTTGATATGAGTAACATAAGTAACCAAATCCATTATTATAATGGAGAAATGTTTATGTTTAACAAAAAGGTTCGCAATAATCAGAGCAACAGCACTCTGTTTACCTTTGATCGCTTATGGTGCATAAGGAGTGTTCTTGTAATGCTTGGCCTGGCGGTTCTTTGTGTCGGTAGTGCCTATGCAGGCGATACTGCACCTCAAGCCGAATCTGGAATAATAGATTTTGCCTTCAGCTATCTGGCTCAAAATCCGTTTGTCTACCTGTTTTTTGCCCTTGCCTTAGGGTATCCACTTGGGCGTATACAAGTTTATGGCATTAGTCTTGGTGCGACAGCAGGAACACTTGTTGTCGGTATTTTTCTCGCTCTGGTAGCCAGTGCAGTTTTTGGTATCACCTATGATGTGCCAGGACTCGTCGAGGATATATTTCTGATGATGTTTATGTATGCCCTTGGCATGAAGGTTGGACCACAGTTTTTTTCTGGTCTCGCTCGAGGTGGTTTGGATTTCATTATTATTGGCTTAATAGTTGTGTTTTCCAACTTTCTCATCGTTTTTTTCGGGGCGAAGGTCATCGGCTTAGGTCCCGGTTATGCGGCTGGTATTATTTCAGGTAGTTACACCGTTACTGCGGTAATGGGTGTTGCTCAATCAGCAGTGTCCAGTGGTGCCTTTAAGTTACCTGAAGGTATGACGGCTGATACCGTCGGTGCTAACATGGCCGCAGGTTATGCTATTAGCTATGTGCTTTCATCTGTTTTTATAATTTTATTTATTAAATACTTGCCCAGCATGTTTGGGCATGATCCAGTACAAGCTGCTAAAGATGCTGAAGCAGATTTTAGTGGCGGAGACGACAGTGCTCTTCCAGGGACTGCTGGTGCCTCAATACTCGGTTTTACTGGCAGACAGATTCGCTCCTACAGAGTGGAGCACAAAGAACTAGTTGGCCAGTCAGTTGAAGCTCTCCATCAAAAGTACCCTACTATCGCCATTCCAATTATTGTGCGAGGCGATGAAGTTATAGAAGCTAAGAATAACCCAAGTTTACAAATGGATGATATCATTGGTGTGATGGGGCCTTATTCTGATTTAATACATGAAGACGAGGTGGTGGGAATCGAAGTCGATGAGCCAAGGGCTCGACAGGTTGACATCGAGGTTGCCGATATTCATATGGGCAAATCTGAATATGCTGGACATACGCTTGAGGAGCTTGGCAAAAAGATAGGTTTTGGTGTTTATCTCAAAGCTCTTTTTCGTGCCGGTGTTGCCGTTCCCCATCTCCCAGGAACCAGAGTTGAAAAGGGTGATGTGTTACGTCTGGCTGGCCCAGCTTGGTGTGTGAATAAAACAGCTAAGCATCTTAAAGGCGTCCCTATTGTTGAAAGCAGCTATACAGAAGTGTCATTTTTGTCGGCTGCCTTGGCAGTAGGTTATATCATTGGGCATGCTAGCCTGAAAATTTCAGGGATTCCTTTTGCCCTTGGAACATCAGCAGGCTGCATGTTGATGGGGATTTTAATCTCTTGGTTACGCACCAGAAACCCTGATTTCGGTGGGCCAACGAGTGAAGGTGCACGGTCATTTATGAATGATATTGGTTTAAGTCTCTTTGTTGCCGTATTGGCCGCGGGAGTTGGACCAAAAATACTATCATCTTTTCAAGGAACAGTCGTCATCTGGGTCGCCATTCTTGGTCTTCTAGGTGCTTTAGTTCCACCATTTATAGCTTGGTTATATGGTTATTACATCCGCAAGATGAATCCAGTTATATTGGCTGGTGCCTGTGCCGGTGGTCGTAATAGTACTCCTGCTCTTTTTGGACTACAGGATATTTCTGGAAGTGCTATTGCCGCGGTAGCCTATCCAGTACCTTATGCTCTAACTTCAGCAGTAGTATTAATACTTGGCTACCTTGCCATGGTATTTTCGTAATCCCATTTAAGTGGTAACAGCCAGGATCAAGTCCGATGACTTGATCCTGGCTGTTATTTTGGCCTATCATAATCACTTAAGTGCATAGTTTGAATACCTAGTAACAACTCTGGATGATAGCTGAATGATTAAGCAAACCTTTTTAGAAGATTCAACACAGATACGTATTGCTGTCAATACAATGCGTTCACGGTTGACGGTGATCGGTTTCAATATTGCTATTGTTTCTTTTCAGATAGCTCAGTTGCCAAAAATTTCAGGTGGTATGGTCGTTTCTGGAATAGATCACCCTCTACATATCATTGCAGGAATACAACTATACATGGCTTTAGCATTATCATTAATAGCCATGATATCCTTTATTGTCAGCTCCACATTTGATGAGACTGGAACATGTAGGCATTGGACTATTATTGCCGGAGACCTGCTTATGTACATGGCCTTGGCTTATACAATTGCAGGATTTTTTTCCCCTTTAGGAGAATCTATACGAAACGTTGTGGCAGTTCTTCCTAACTCACCTGCAAAGACCTTAGTTTTACTACGATCAGTTATGATTACGGGTGGAGTTGCATGGTTTTTAGCGATGTACATCGGACCTTGCGTTTCATTGATACGCTCACCTTTTTCTAAGAAAATCAATCTGAGTCTAGGTCTTGTTTATGTATTAGTGTTATTCGTGTTTGCCTGGGTAAATACGCAAGCTAACATGGTTGAAAGTTCAGAGACAGAAAAGAATCCTATCATTTTAATAGTAAAAGAGCTTTGCCAACCGGTTCTCTGGTGAAATTAAGAGATAACAGCCAGTAACTCTATTTTCGTTGGCGTAAAGAAGATCATATAAACTTCGAAAGTGATATAATATTATCGTAATCTATTGATATCTTAAGTTTTTTGAGATAGAACGATTCTACATGCTATTCAATGCTTGTTTGTACAGGATATCAGAGTTTAGACTATTAAAAAGAGATTAAAGGAAAAAATATGTTTGGTATAAAGAATGTTATAATTATTTTACTATTTTTATGTTTCGCAAGTACAGCTATGGCAAAAAATGATGAGGTTAATGTTACCTTGACTGTTCCAGATACGTCATGGGCGATTGCCATTGAAGAAGTCCATCAAGTTGGAGATGAGATATGGGTCATTTCAACGGTTTCACAGCAATCTGATGTAATGGGAGCACAGATGATATCAACTGTGGCCGCTTCCATTACAATATCTTTACCTGAGCTGCCAATAAAATATTTTATTATTGGTAAAACATGGTCTTGGGAGAATACTGAGCCATACATCTTTCTAGCTGATCAGAGGCAAATTGAAAATGATCTCAAAAACGGAAAAATCCTTTATCCGCAAGCAGAGAGAATTGTAGATGCGGAGGCTGTTCTCAAGACAACATGGTTGTGGGAATCAACTCAAACTCCTGTAGAAAAAATAGAGGCGGCTCACCCTGAGCGCTATACTATTATTTTACAAGATGAAGGTAAAGTTCAGGCTCAATTTGATTGTAATAAGGGACGAGGCAGTTATACCATATCGAGAGGGAGACTATCATTCACTCAGTTCATTTCGACCCGTATGGCATGTTCTGAGAACAGCCAAGATCAACTCTTTATACGCGATTTACAGCGAGTTACTTCTTTTTTTGTTGACAATGGCAATCTCTACCTTGAATTGCCATATGATAGTGGCACGATGAAGTTCAAAGCAACTCATTAACAATAAAGCTCTTTATCACTAATGAGTTGCTCTCATTTTACTTCAAACTACTAACAAGACAAGATCTGCAATAATTCATATAAGGATTGCCTTCAGGTCCCTGATGCTATAAAGGCATATTTTAAGCCTAATAATGTGTGTTCTATGCAAACCTATTTTTAATGTAAAACATCTTGCCAAGCATCGACTCGATTTAACATTTCTTCTTTTGTCTTCGTTGGCAGTAGGTCTACAGGGTCTTTTCCTTGGCGCACTTGCCAACCTCCACCAAGAGATTTATATACGTTGATCAGGTTTACAAATACCTTTCCCTGTACTTCTGCTAACTTGTCTTGTTGCTGTAAGTTTGAACTGAGAGTAGTAATCAATCTATTAAAATCGATAGCTCCCTCTTGGTATTGAATTGAAGCTACATTCACCGATTTCTGAGAAGCTATCGCTGCAACTTGATAAGATTTCATCTGATCATATGTCTTTAAGTATGCTATTATCGAATTTTCTACATCACTTTGAGCTTCCAGAACACTGTTTCTATAGTCAACTAGGAGTTGTTGGAAAAGAGCATCTTGAAGTCTTACGTTGCTCTGAAGACGTCCATAATTGAAGATATTCCACTCAAATAATCCAAAGACAGACCAAGTTTTAGAGTCATTTGTAAATAAATCACTACTTTTAATTGCACTTGTCCCAACGGTCCCTCCAATGGTGAAATGAGGGTATAATTCAGTGATAGCATATCCTACCTGAGCACTCTGAGATGCAAGTTTCCTCTCTGCAACTTTTATATCGGGTCGGCGTCGTAATAAATCTTGTGGCATTCCTATAGCAATTTCACGAGGTGGTGGTATAAGAAGGGTTTCATTTTTAAGCAAATTTATAAAATCACCAGGTGGTTTACCAAGCAACACAGCCATACTGTTTCTTAACTGAAGAGCTGTAATTTCTAGCTGAGGCACCGATGCCATGGTGTTATAGAGCAGGCTTTCTGCTTGATTAACATCAAGTTCACTTACCTCTCCAGCCTCAAGCTTTGCCCTAGCAATACGAAGACTTTCCTGTTGATAACCAATGTTAGTTCGAGCTACTTTGAGACGATGTTGATACGTCTTGATAAGCATATAGTTATTTGCAACTTGGGCCACCAAAGATACTAAAGCACCGTCGTAACTGGCAACTGTTGCATCAAGATTTGCTGTAGCTGATTCGACCTGTCGATTAAATCGTCCCCAAAAGTCAATCTCCCACCCAACATTAAAACCAAGACTATACTCATTAAAGGTGGTAGCACTTTCTTTCTGTCGTGAACTTTGTCCTGTTACTTGCTGTTGCTGTGGGAACTGATTTCCAATTGCAATAGCTAACTGCTGCTGAGCCTGTAAAACACGAAGCGCAGCCGATCTTAGGGTAAGATTTTGATTAATCGCGGTGTGTATAAGATTGTCTAATTCAGGATCATTAAAGGCTAAACTCCACCACTTGGGATCAACAGGAAAGTTGCTAGACACATCTGAATCCTGTGATACGTTCCAATCATCTTCGAATGGTAGCTCAGGAGGTTCATAATTAGGACCAATTTGAGTACAGCCACTGAGCATTATGGCAACATAAAATATAATTCCCAAATAGCTGTAATTCATTATTGTTCACCTTTTTTTGAATTACTCATAACCAGAACAGAAGCAGTTGTACCCACTCTCAGTGAGATATTCTCAGGAACCTCTTCTAAAAAGACCTTCACTGGTACTCGCTGCGCAAGGCGAATCCACTCAAATGTCGGCCTGATATTGGGCAATAGATTGAAACCAGTGCTACCATCTTGTTGAGATATACCCCACCCAATACTATCTACTACTCCTTTAAGTGGTTGATCAGGATAAGTCATTAGTGTAAGAACAGCTTTATCTCCCTGTTGAATCTCGCCTATCAAAGTTTCTTTAAAAAAACCATCGACCCAGTAACTATTAACATCCACCAAGGCAAGTGTCGGCTGATTGGCAACAGCATTACTTCCATAGCGTAAATTTAAGTTTGTCACATACCCAGTAACTGGAGCGCGAACAACAGTAAATTCAAGATTTAACTTTGCTTCTTCTAAAGCAGCCTTTGCCTTTCGAAGACTAGCATTAGCATCACCATGCTCTCCTACACTAGCTTTAACTTCAGCATAATCAGCTTCTGTTTGTTTCTGTGATGCAACGGCCTGAGCAAGTGCAGCGACAGCACCATTGCGTTTTTCAACAGCAACCTCATAATTTGCTCTTGCCCCTTCTACTGATTTTCTTGATGTAGCTTTTTTGGGCAGCATCTCTTGTTGACGCTGATATTCCGCCTTGTTTTTTACTATTGAGGAATCAATTTCTATAATAGAGCTCCGAGCTTGGCTAACGAGGGCAATTGCAGCATCCAATTGAGCTTTAGCTGCTTCAATCTTTTTTAAGCCTGCAAAATAGTTATCTTTTGCCATATCATACTGAGCTTTTGCCTGATTAAGGCTTGCCTCAAAAGTACGCGGATCAATCTTGAAAAGAATGTCTCCTTTGTTTACCATTTGGTTATCTTTAACCTCTAGAGCGACAATCGGGCCAGAGACTCGTGGTGTTATCTGAATAATTTCTGCTCGTACTTGCCCATCCCTAGTCCACGGATTAGTTAAGAATGTTAGATACTTTGTCAGCCCTAAAGTTATCGCAACTAACAACACAAGTCCGGTTAACAGGTGTTTTGAAGAAAGGTTCATATCACTCACTATATTCTAAAAATAAATGTTCCTATTATTACAGTATAAATCACCAAAAACCCAAGGGAGACAAGAGGTGGATAGAAAAAATATTGCGATAATTTATATTTATTAAGTTGTTTAGTCGTCAGCATGGTGGCAAAAAGCCCAATGCTGGCTGCAATGAGGAGTGGAGGTAAAAATACTCCGCAAATTGCAATTTCATGTGGGAAAGAGTTCATATTCTAGTCCTTAATTAAACTAAAAATATTCTTCATTTAACTTCTGCCAATTAACTTGACCTGCTTCTGTTCCATATTCAACTAAGGCTTTGGACAGGCCATAATAAGCTCCAATTAATCGATAATAATTGACTCCATCTTGTTCACTGATTGAGGTACTGTCATCACTGTCTAGGATAGTCTCAATCCGCTTATCAATTTGGCTTGACAGGCCTTCAAACAATTTACCCAACGATTCAGGATCAATTGAATTTGGCTGATCAACCAGTGATTGTAAAACCATTTGAATCTGTTGGTGAAACTGGAGAATTTCTTTTTGAAGTTCATTTGTAAGGACTTGCGATTGATGATTGCTCTGTTCAGTGTTCAAGTCTTGGACGCGATGACTAATAACCAAAAGGCTCTCTTGAAGCTTATTGATCTGTTCAGGGGAACACTCTTGTCGTATAGAAGGTATCCAGTCTACAATTTTCACAGGAAGAGTCATAACCTCTTTTATATGATAATAGTTTTGATAGTTTTGCAGCCATTTGAAAGAACCCTCGAACTGATTTGAATTCTGTGCAATTAAAAACTCACAACTTTTAAAAAAGCGATGTAAAAGCCTTACAAAGACTTTTTCTGGGTGGAGAGAAAAAGGGACATATGCAGAAACTGCAAGAATAAACAGAATAATCGGAAAAACCATAGCTATACTAGTAACACTTATAAAGCTATAACTTTGTTCATTTGAAATCGACATTATAGTAACAAACAAAGATAAACCGGTTGCCCGGCCAATCATCTGCTTAGGGTCATAAAAACGGTAGCAAATCACAAAAGTAAAAGTGAAAATAACTAGCGCTAATTGCCAAAACTGTGAAAGCATTGGCATCAAAAGAAAATACACCAGACTGGTTGGTAATATTGCTAAGGTAATAGGTTTAAATAGAACAGAAATAGGCACAGTTGGCATACTAGCCACAGCCATACCAATTGAACCAGTTAAAATTATAACAATATGCCCTCCAGGTATGCTTTCAATATATATTACAGAAAGATATGCTAACCACAGTGAAACAATGACCCGGCATGCAATGGCTAATCTTTCTAGATCTATGACTGGGTATTTTTTAGGGCTAGGGACTACCCGTTCACGATAATCGCCCTTAAAACCATTTATAGACATTACCACATCATGCATCCGGGAAGATAGGTCGTCAATTTTCTTTAAACGTGAACAGATTAGGCTGAAGACTGCTTTCTGGGAATGTGAGCAGTCAGTGATCTTTAGCGCTAAATTAGTGAGATCAATATTGGTAATTTGTTTTTCTGGTGCTTGCCCTTCAAACATGACATTTATTTGATCTTGACGTTCCTCAATATTCTTAAGGAATAGATCAACGTCAGAAAGAACTCCAAACACGGTTCTATCTTTTATGTTCACAATATCAGCATAAAGACATTCTATATTTCGTGTGATTTCTTCAGATATATCAAGGTAAAACCGATACTCTTTTTCTAATTCCCGAATAGAATTGTTATCATGGATTGCTGATTCAAGGAACAACGAAAAGTTAGCATGCTCCTGTGCAAGAACTTTTTTTACTGATTGGTATTGATTAAAATCTCCATGGACTAACAGCAAGAGAGAGTGAAGTAACTGCTTTTGGCTCTGATTCAATTTTTTTCTGGCCGAAGTAAATTCAGACAAAGAGTATGTTGGCCATAAAAATAGTGCAACCAAACTATAAACAAAAACACCTAGGCCTGTCTCTTGAAGTCGAAGTACTACTATTTGAAATGCACCTACAGAACTAGGTCCTGCACTCATGCACATTATAACACAAACAAAACCACTTACATTCCAAAAGTATTGGTTTTTTCGACCGCACATCATGTAGGAGCAAAACCCTACATAACCAGAGAGTGCTACCATGAAAAACCAACGTTGTTGAATGAACAGTGAAAGAATTACTAAGGCAGCAACCCCTCCAAGAATGCTGCCCAAAAGCCGCATTGCCGCCTTATTAAAAGATTGACCAATAGTTGCAAGACTAACAAATGCAACAGCTAAACCGGCCCAGATGGGCTTATCCCACCCCATTGACAATGCTATACCATAGGTAATAGTCATCGCCAACGCGGTTTTTATTGACTCTTTAGCTTTCCTAGAGAGTTCCATGGATAGAGTAAGCCCTTTTCGCGAAATTAATGATACTCCTTGTTATAATAAATCAATAGTTCAACAAGGAGGAACTCTATTTACTAATTTCAATTTTTCTCTTAGCAGTATACAGCATGCGAATCATCTCATACTCAAAGGGTGACCCAGTTTCATAGTACCTGAAAGACTCTCTTTTACGATTATCAACCGCTGACACCCCTGTAAATATTAACGTTGCATCGTCATTATCAAGCCATGCTGGTGGGCCTAAAAGATTAAATGAAACTGTGTCTGTAATGAGCCCTGTAGTATCACGAAAGTTTGAAGGACCAAAAACAGGTAAAACAAGATAAGGCCCATCTCCAACACCATAATGCCCAAGAGTCTGTCCAAAGTCTTCGCTCTGGCGTGTAAGCCCGATGTCAGTTGCAGGATCCCACAACCCAGCTATACCAACTGTAGTGTTAACAACAAAACGCAAAACAGTAAGCCCTGTCTCCTTCACCTTAAACTGCAGTAGGTTATTGACGAAGTTGTTAAATTCAAAAACATTGTCAACAAAATCAGAGACACGTTCTTCTGCATAATCAGGCATGACATATTGATAGCCCCCAACAACAGGTAAGAAAAAATACTCATCAAAATAGTAGTTGAAGGTATACATGTTGCGATTGAACCCTTCAAGTGGATCATAAACATCGACAGCATATTCAACGTTTGGATCTACAAATTTCTCAACCGTATGCATCGGCGGTTCTAAATTCATTGCCCCTGCATCTGGTTTTGTCGCACAACCCGACGCAAGAAGCACCAGCATCAAAGCAACTGTGTATAGGGCATTTTTCCCAATTTGTTTTTTTTGCAACATCATCATCTTTATCCCCTCTACTTAATTCTTTGTATTATCTTGGAAAAAACCGACCATAGCCGCCACATTATCAGGGTAGGCCATGTTACCACAGTGACCACCGTTCGGATAAATTGTTGCTCGGCTCCCAAAAACGTCTTTAAGATAATCAATATCCCCGGGATTCATGATGATATCATCTGCATTATGAATTAAACCAATCTTCGTTGAAGTACGAAGGTATTTTTCAACACTTTTAAGGCTCATCTCTTGTATCATCTTTTCTTCTGTCATTGACGAATCTGTAGCCTTAAAATGTGGTAGAAAAATACCATCAAAATAGTCAACAAAGCTCAAGCGGCCAAGAACCTTTGAATAATCTGTAATAATGTCACCGCGATTTAAAACAAGACCTTTAGGTACAACATATCCTGCCTGTGTTGTTACGTCACTTGCAAACACCATATTGTTAGAAGAAAGCCTAAAGCTTATACCAATCAATGCTTTTAAACTTTCAAGCTTAGGCTTTTTGTGCAGGTATGCTTTATATAAAAATTCATCATTGAATTGAACATGTTGTCCGTGTTTATAGACTTCACTAAATGTCTCAATAACATCCTGGTAGAAAGCATTAAAATTATCCAAACCTCCTGGGATATTATCTTCTAGTAAACGGTCAATAATAACTACTGAGTCATAAAGATTTACTGGCGGGTTAATCATCAGTACTTTACTAAAATTGAATACTTTCTCTTTTTCATCAATCTGAGAAACAAAAGCTGCTTGCGCTGCACCCAAACTATATCCAGCAAGATAAAACTCAGTTACTTCAATTTTATCTTCAATTTTCCCTAAAATAGCTTGCATCACACTATAGATATCAGCAGAGTCTTCCTTTAAATGTCCTGGTACTTGACTGGTTGAAGCAGAAACTACAAACGTTGGAAAAGTTGGAGATGAGATTGATACCACATGAAAGCCGGCCTCATAAAAGGCACTTTGCATCATTCTCATTTTTGTACTTTTGTAACTGGCACCGGTACCGGCTATTAAGAATATGAGTGGTGCCGGATCATTCTGCTTGTTGTACGAATATGATAATTTGTCAAGGTTCCAAAGAACGCCGGGGACTTCACGCTCAGGAAACATTGTAATAGAATCTATTTCGGTTGGAATTTTGGCAGGCAACGTTGCTGCGTATTCAGGAGGTGTACTGAGTACAGTCGCAACATAAGGATCATTGAATGGATAATCATAAGCATTAGCTAGGCTACTGCTAAACATAAGCAGACATAGCATAGCACTTAACAATTGGACAATTTTTCTAAACATAGGTTCTCCCTGAACAAATTTTGAGGTTCATAGCGTTTCAACAAATATTAGAATTAAGGTTTAGCATTTTATGCTTTACCATAAAAAAAAGCTGGATTAACTCGACCGGAAAGCTGTTTTTGCGTAAGGGTAATTCCCCCTCTCAAATTGCTTCGTTCTAAAGGACGAAAGCCTGAGAATTTACCCAAAAAAGAATTATTATCAAAAATACATAATCAATGCCCAAAAGACAATCAAATTTTGTGGAAATGGGGTGCGAAAAAACCTGTTATTGTATAAGTGAGCCCTAAGTAAATTAAAAGGTCTCCCATGATAAAATGATGTGGAACATATGAAGATTGTTATTAAGTTTCATTTATCTCTCTTAGATATGAAGAGGTAAGCATAAAATTTTACAACAGCTCCAGTATTTGAGCCGTGTTAGAAATTAGTTAATTTATTGTATCTAGATTAACATTTTTTTATCCTTCTAGTGTAAATTTTGTATAACCCTTTATTCTGCTGAAATATCTATTCTTTGTCTCAATTTTCTAATAAATGTTTTTGCTGTTACTCCATGAAGAACAATGCTGAGTATAATCGTACAAACGGCTGTCAAAACAATTGTATTTCCACCTGGTAGTTCATAACCTAACACAATTACTCCAAAGACGACACTGGCAAGTCCGCGTGGTCCAAACCAACCTACAAATAATCTTTCATCGGTTCTTAAATTCGTTCCAATTAGTGAGAGTAAAACAGGAACAATCCTTATTATGGTGAGACTTAGCAGGGCATACACAATGATACTCCAATTAAAATGAGTAATAGTATGACCAACAACAACTGCTCCAAAAAGAACCCATGTGATAAGTGCCAGAGTGTCACCAATCCCTTCTGCTGCAAGCAAAAGCTTATGTTTATGTTTTTTGGCAATCCACCCGAAGAGTAAGCCACCAACAAAAGAAGCAATGAAGCCACTACCTCCGAGGCATTGAGCGATAGAAAAACACAAAACTGACAATGCTACAATAGGGAGCTGACACCATGACTCTGTTATATACATATTTCTAGCAAATTTTTTCAACAGCCAACATGCTAAGAGTGTAAAGCCGCCACCTACAGCTATACCAATACCAATATTTTCGACAACAAGCCTAGTGACCATAACCCATGTACTCTCGCTGCCATCAGAGGCCGTTTTGACAGCCAGCGCCAGAAACACAAAAAGAATTGGTACACAAATACCGTCATTTAAACCACTCTCTACATTGAGGCCTTCACGGATACTTTCGGGAACGGCTCCATCTGTTACAACAGCTTTTCCAAGAGCGGCATCGGTAGGAGCAAGCATAGTGGCTAAAATTGCAATTTCAATTAATGTTAGATTGTCAAATAAAAGATACCCAGTAACAAACCCTACAACAATTGTAACTGGTAGACCAATGAGTAATAATCTTTGAGGAATAGTGAGATGTTGTTTCAAAACTTTAAGATTTGCATTTGACGCATCGGTGAACAAGACTAAAGCTAGAGTGAGTTCTGCAAGAACTTTTAACAGTTCTGCATCAACATCAAGGTGGAGAATATTGAGACCAAGTGGCCCTACCAACAAACCAACTATTGTAAATATCAACGCACCATTAAAAGATGTTTTTTCAAACCAGCCACTGGAAATGCTATATAAGAAAACAATGCCAGCTAATACCGAAATATTTAAATACATGTCTTTCTCCATCAAACAATTCTTACTATTTAATTATACTAACTGTAGGCTAGACCTATTTCATCTTTAGTAATTATCTTCATTATTGTTACCAGTATATGTTAACCATTTTGGGTAATACAGCCCATAATGAATAGCACAGATTCTGAGAACAATGATAACCAAAACAGCGCAAATCAATGGCCAGTTGTTTACTGGATAGTAATGATAGAGAGCAACATAAAAAAAAGTTCCTAAAAGTGCTGGCGTTGCATAAAACTCTCTTCTTAAAACCAAGGGTTTTCTACTTGCTAAAACATCTCGAAGAATGCCACCAGATATGCCTGTTGCAAGCCCCATAATTATGGCAACTAAGTAACTATGACCGTGGATAATAGTGTTTTCTGTTGCAAGAATCGAGAACAATGCCATTCCGAAAGTGTCAAGATAAACAAATAGTTTTAAGAGACGAGAAAATAAGCGAACACTAAAAAATGTCACTATCGAGGAGATGATAGCAAACCATAGGTAGGTAAGATCAGCAATCCAGAATATTGGGTGATTATCAAGCAAAACATCTCTTAAAGTACCACCACCTAGCGCTGTCACCACACCAAGCAGCACTATACTAAATATATCCATATCCCGTCGCCCTGCAGCAAGAACGCCTGTAACCGCAAATGCAACAATCCCAACCATCCCTAAACAATACAGCATATCAATTATAATCCTTTACCAGTTGTTAGTTATAAGCACAATACGCTAACAAATAGTAGCACCCTTAACTCAACAAAAGAATTCGTCGAAAAACCACTATTTCTCCTTCTGTAACTGGTCACCTTAAGGTTTTAGGCGACCAAACCAAAGAATATTATTAATCCTATCTATTGGGGTAAATTGAGGTAACTGTTGTTTTTGTAGACTGAGTGGGATTCTCTTTAACCATAATCAAATTTAATTTCGCAATTAGACAGTTGAAAACGCTTTATTGTAAGTGGTAACTGATATAGCAATTCGTAGAGAATTGCTATATCACTGAAGTCGCTACTGAAGCTTTTTGTCAATATTTAAAATTATATCATCAATCCATTGCTCAAGTAGTGGCTCAATAGCTGCGACAGGATCATCCTTCAAGTCTCCTGTGTCAGCAAAGCCAAGATCAGATGCATTAATTTCAGCTGCAACTATATCACCAGTTGTCTCATCAACAGCTTCTAGCTCAAAAAATACCACCAAATGTTTGTCTCGTTGACCAGCAACTTCTAAAGCAGCAGTTGCAGCAAAAGTAACAGGGAGTAACTGATAAAAAGAAAGATTCTCAGAATTACTCGATAAGCCTGAAACTGAAGTTCGAACATTTAAAGTTCCTTGGCCCCCTCCCGTAAAACTTTTTGCAAGTGATTTGTTTAATTGCTTAACGATATATTCTGCAATTTCTTTTTGTTGAGTAGAATCAAGATTTGAATCTTGTTCAAGCTGTGGGGATATACGAACTTGTACAGGTGCGAAAGTGATTTTTTTGTAATTCTTAGGATCAAAACCGTCTGCAATATAAACAGCAGCATTCTTATCAGTTTTTGATATTTGAAGTTTACTATAGTCAGTCAAAAAACCTGATTTTGTTTCAATAGCCTTCGGAGCTGAACAACCAGCTAAAAACACAAGTAAGCACAATGACGAGAACAACTTTTTCAATTTCATAGGTCGTGATCCGTTAAGTTAAATATTGCTGAGTTAATTGAATAAAGATACACCAGCAACTAATTGTTTACATAGTAAACAAGAGTCATTATGATTGGCAATCATTATTTTGTTAGTCTTTTGAAGTTCTCGATATAAACACAGATGAAAATACATAAAGGAGAAACAGAATGAGAAAGTGCTTGTCTAACATTTTCGGTTGCAGCCTACTGCTTCCCATCTTTGCTCTAGGAACAGCAAATGCAATGACGGAACAAAAAGTGCCAATCCAGAACCTCCCCATAGAGTTCAAGGCAGAAGAGGTTCTACCAAATAATCTTCTTAGCGGTTCTAATTTTTCTGTTGGTAATACTGTAACTAATGATGGCTTTTTTTATAGTTATCAATTCAATGCTAATGGTATAACTACAAAGGTTGAAAGTTCAGCTCTTCTTATAGAACGTATAAACGAACAGCATGCTCTCAAACAAATGAAAGCAGCTAAAAAGACAGAGGCTTTTCAGGAGGGATTAAAGAAAAGTGCAATGGCACCTGTTGAGCTTGCAAAGGGGCTTGTAACTAAACCTGTTGATACCGTATCTAATGTTGGGAGTGGTGTTGTTAATTGGTTTGGTGATGTTTCTAGAGCAATAACTAGTGATGATCCTCATCAGGATAATGCTCTAAAAACAGCTTTTGGTTATTCTACAACCAAACGACAGTTTGCCTATGAATTTGACATTAACCCTTACACATCAAATAAAGCTGTACAAGACGAATTGAGCAATATTTCGCAAACTGCTTTTGCAGGTGGTGTTATACCTAAAGCAGTTTTTGGTGCAATAGATGGTGGTGTTGGAACTGCACTTAGCGTCACTAGCACAGCCAATTCAATGAAAAAGTTAGTGCGCGATAAATCTCCATCAGAGCTTGAAAAAATCAACACAACTAAACTTCAAAAGATGGGAGTGCCTGAATATCTCATTAAAGGATTTTTAACTAACAGGCATTTTGACCCATATGATGAAACTCTACTGGTTGGCGAATTAGAGAGCATGGAAAACGTCTCTAATAGAAAGCTACTTATTGCTGAAGCGGCAACAGCCGATAGCCCGGAAGTTGCTTTTTATCTAAGAAAAAAATACCAAATGATGGCCCAGTATAATGGTGAAGTTGCAAAATTTGAAAGAGTTGAACAACTGGATGGAAGAACAGCTGTTGGCATTAGAAAAGACGGAACTTTAATTCTCTTGACTCTTGCTGACTACGTCCCATTCTCCAACATTCTTAGGAATAAAGAAGAAAGCGTTTCTAAAGCAATAAATAACATTAAAGAGGTTAGGTCTAAAGAGCTGTGGGTCAGTGGAACCTTTTCTACCGATGCTCGCAAAGTTATGGAAGAAAAAGGCTGGATAATAGTTGAAAGTTCGTGGGATAAATTGAGCAAAAAATAAATATAAACAGTGTGTTTTGAGACTCTGTAAATAATTACAGTGTAACTGTTTTTCCTTAAATTGCAGTGAAGCGGTCTTTGTATTCAATGGGAAATCGATTCATTGCTTGCTTCCATTTCCTGAGAGGCATAGTCCACCTCTCTGAAGGTTTTTGTGTTGTAAGAAAAACAACTTTAAAGGCTGATGTATCATTTGCAAAGACAGTTATTAAAAACGATATGAAATAAGAGCTTGTCCATGAAAAGGCAGATAAGAATTAACGAAAGAGTGTCAAAACATAGAACAACTATCACTTAAAGATTAGCAAAGATTAGAGTAAGTTGATGAAGTTGGGCAGAAAAGTGCCAGCCTATTTGATTCCTTTTATTTAATGAGCATAGCTGATGAAAAACACTGGTGGAATAATTCTTCAACAAAACGATGATAATTCAATCACACTGGTTTTAACTGGATCTTGGAAACTCGGTGAAATTGACCAATCTGCACAAAAAGTTTATCAACAGCTAAAAAAAATATCCCCCCTACATAAATTACACTTTGACTCTTGTCAACTTGTTGAGTGGAATTCTGGTTTATTAACATACGCCAAACGGATTCAAATATGGTGCAAAAATAATAAGGTAATATTTGAGAGCAACGGTTTACCAGATGGAGCAAGAAAACTATTGCGACTTGCTAACGCAGTACCTGAAAATAAGGATGCCCACAGAGATAGTAGCAAAGCACCTTTTTTTGAAATTGTTGGTACTGATACCCTTGAGTTGTTTTCCTCAACAGGAAAAATGCTAACCTTTATAGGAGAAGCAAGTATAGCTTTTACAAGACTTATCTGCGGAAAAGCACGGTTTCGTCGTAATGACATGCTTATGGTTATGGAAAGTTGTGGTGGAGAAGCTTTGCCTATTGTCTCATTAATCAGCTTTTTAGTAGGCCTCATTCTAGCCTTTGTTGGATCTATTCAGTTACAGTTATTTGGTGCTCAAATTTATGTTGCAAACCTTGTCGGTATAGCAATGGTTCGACTAATGGCAGCCATTATGACAGGTATTGTAATGGCTGGTCGCACGGGAGGTGCTTTTGCTGCTCAACTTGGCACAATGCAGGTTAATCAAGAAATTGATGCATTAAAAACCATGGGGATTTCGCCAATGGAGTTTTTGGTTTTACCAAGGATGCTTGCTCTTGCACTAATGATGCCTCTACTTTGTCTATATGCAAACATTATGGGGATTTTGGGAGGAATGGTTGTTGGAGTTGGTCTGTTAGACATAGGTTTTATTGAGTATTATAACCAAACAATCGCTGCAATTCGCCTATGGGACTTGGGAATCGGAGTTTTCAGTGGTATCGTTTTTGGTGTAATAGTTTCTCTGGCTGGTTGCATGAGAGGAATGGAATGTGGTCGTAGTGCATCATCAGTAGGAGGTGCTGCAACCTCAGCTGTTGTAACTGCTGTAGTTGGGATAATTCTTTCAACAGCGTTAATCACAATTATATGTAATAAAATCGGTATTTAATTTATAAAATTTCAAGTGTGTGAATTAAAAATATTCTAAATTCAATAATAACGTAACTGGTTACATGTCATTAAGAGCAATCATTCTTACCTTTGCCTTTTATAAACACGACCTGGCTCTGTAATAAAACATGAAGAAACGGCTACCTCATATTGTAATAAAAGATTTTACTATGGGTTATGGTGAATTTATTCTTATGCGCGATTTAAATTTCACAATCAATCAAGGAGATATATTCATCATCATGGGTGGAAGTGGTTGTGGAAAGAGTACGTTAATGACAATTCTTACAGGTCTTAAACAACCGACCAAAGGAAAAGTTTTTTACGGCGAAACTGACTTCTGGAATGCTGAGCCTAAGATTCGAGATCAAATAATTCGTCGAGCTGGCGTAATGTATCAAAGTGGAGCACTCTGGAGCTCAATGACGTTGGCTGAGAATGTATCACTACCACTGGAAACATATACTCACCTTAGTTCAGCAGAGATAAAAGAAGTCGTTGAATTTAAACTTGAGTTAGTTGGGTTATCAGGTTTTGGAGCATTCTACCCATCTGAGATAAGTGGAGGAATGCAGAAGCGAGCTAGTATTGCACGTGCCATGGCTCTTGATCCAGAAGTTCTTTTTTTTGATGAACCATCAGCAGGACTTGATCCAATAAGTGCGCGCCACTTGGATGACATGATATCTGAATTGAGGGACAGTTTGGGAACGACAATGGTGATTGTAACCCATGAATTAGCAAGTATTTTTGCAATTGGTGATAATTCAGTGTTTTTGGATGTTTCTGAGCGAACTATGACAGCAACGGGTGATCCCAAAAAACTCCTTGCTGAAAGTCGAGATCCTAATTTACATAAATTTTTGACCCGTGGGGAAATTTTAATCTAATTCTTTGTGGTGGTTATAATGGCAAAACAAGCAAATACAATGATGATAGGTGCCTTTGTAGTCTTTGCTGTTCTACTTTTGGCAACGAGTGTGGTAATTTTTGGTTCAGGTAAAGTATTCAAAAAAGTAGATAAATATATACTTCATTTCGACACGTCAATCAAGGGACTAAACGTTGGAGCGCCAGTGCTATTTAATGGCGTCCCAATTGGGACTGTCATAGATATTGTAATGCTGGCTGACCATGAAAGCCTTGATTATATAATCCCTGTCTATATTGAAATAGATCCTAGCATTGTTAAGATGTCAGAAAAGCGAGAACGAATTCCAGCAAAAACTATTCTACCAAAGTTAATAGATAGAGGCTTGAGAGGGATGCTGACGATGAAGAGTTTAATTACAGGACAACTGGTGATTGAACTCGGATATTACCCTGAAACACCAATAAAATTAAAGAAAACTGATAAAGATATTCTTGAAATCCCTACCATTCCTTCCACTTCCCAGAGATTAATTCAAACCCTTCAGGAAGTTGACTTTCATAATATTATCAAAAACATAGAGCGATCTGTGTCTGGACTAAGCATGATGATTAATGATCCAGAGTCAGCTAACGCTATACACTCGCTTAAACATGCAGCAGATGGTATCAAAGAGGTTACAGATAAGATTAATAGACACATAGACCCATTGGCAAAAAATCTAGATGGCACCATCTCGGATTCTCGAAAATTAATAAACAATATTGACACACAAGTACAACCACTTTCGTCTGACCTTAAGAGAACAATTGATGATTTGAATAACCTCATTCTATCCACCAATGCTAATATAGATTCGCTAGTACAGAGCTTGGAAAAAAGCCTTGAAAGCTTCCGAGGACTTGCTTCCGAAGATGCACCTATAGTAATCAAGGTTGAGGATACTCTTCAAAATATTTCAGATATGTCTCGTTCAATAAGACAATTAGCTGATTACCTAGAAAGACACCCAGAGGCTCTTCTCAAAGGAAAAAAGAAATGAGGAAGAAATTGATATGATCAAAAACATTGTCTTTTATTTATTGATTACACTTGTACTTTTGTCATTATCTGGTTGCTTAGGCCGAAGTCCTGAACCTCACTTTTATACACTCACCTCTTTGCTCGACACACAAGTACAGCAGATGGGTGAAAAAAATCAGAGAAAAATTTCCATTGGTGTAGGGCCAATTAAAATAGCTGAATATCTCAATCAAAATCGAATTATTACTCGTACTAAGAACAGTGTTAATCAAGCCGAATATGATCAATGGTCAGGTTCACTTATAAATAATTTGACCAATGTTCTCGCAGAAAATATTGGTCACCTATTGAAAATAGATTCTATTTTTCTGTTCCCTTGGCGATCAAATATTCTAATTAACTATCAGGTAACTGTTGATATAGTGCGCTTTGATGGCGAACTTGGAGGGGATGTTGTCCTCATTGCTCGGTGGAGTATTTTTAAAGGTGTTAAAAAAGATTTGGTTGACATGAAACGTAGTGAATATAGAATAAAAACCACTGATTCTAGTTATAACGCTTTTGTTAAAGGTCAGAGTCATGCCTTGGCAAAGCTTTGCTCAGATATAGTGACGACAATCACCGTAAGCATGAAAAAATAAAGAGGTTTGTCAAGATTTTATTGAACTCTTAAGTTAGTCATCTGTTCGACTGTGGCTTCTCTAGTCAACACAATACTAAGAACTTGTCCATGAAAAGCTTCTGATAAAGATTATCTTGGGTAAGCTCTACCTGGACGTTGCTCCATTGGAGAGCAATTCAAGAGCATAAGACAGGTTTGCCTGTACAAGAAGAACCTCAATCTTGGGTTTTTCCTCTATACTCCTAACCTTATCATGGGCAATAAAAAAGGCAGAGCCATTTCTGACCCTGCCGCAAAACTCTTGAAATGTGGAACGATTATTTTCTTCTACGACCTACAGCACCAAGGCCAGCAATGCCGGCTCCGAACAGAATAATTGTAGTAGGCTCAGGGACTGGTGATGCCGACACCAGTGTACTACCAATTGTTCTCACTTTTATTATATCATCTACATCTTCACCATTAATTATATCTCTTCCATGAATTGTTCCATCAACCATCCCACCGAATTGAACATGAAAATTATAGTTTGGGTAACTTGAATGGAGTCCTGTCCATACATCGCTCCCATTGTCATAACCAGTTACTAAATTGTAATATTCCCAACCGGAAGAGCCCTCCATCTGATCAATGAATGCCGTTAGATTACTATCTAATGTGAAGTCAAAATCACCTATAAACGTTTCATCACCTTCAAGTCCTGTTTCTGTAAAAACTAATTCCCCGTTACTATGCCTATAATAATGCCGCTCAGTGCTCTCATCATCATAAACAGCTGAGATATTAACTGTATCCCCTATATCCCAGATTCCACTTGAAGCGACTCCGCCCAGTTCTGTGATTTCCAACTCTAGAGAGACTTGCATAATAGCTGCGTTAACATTTATAACAATACCAAACATTAATGCAGTAGTACCGAGCACAATCAATTTATTTTTCATCTTCGAAGCCTCCCTCTCCTTTTTCAAGGATCTACATATTAGCATTTATGAACTTTTCATTATATATTAAAACGATAATGCAGATGCAAATTTTAAACCACAATTGCATCTACATAGACAAAGAGGGAAATAATTCATTAAAACCTTTAGGTTATGAAAATTTCAAATTCCTTAATCATAAAGGCGACCTAAGTGGGCGTGCCACTCCGTGGTGTTTACTGTAAGGTCAGCTACATAAAGTTCAGGAAAACGAAGAGTAATTCCACATTTATGGAAAAATGCCAGTGTGGTTCCAGGAGATTGTCGCTATCATCTTGTTCTCTCCACCTACTTAACACCCAAAGTTATAAACACTTTACGCTACAGTAAGTTGTCAAACCTAAAGGCTCGTGAAGATTATTACCAGGCAATGGGGAAGATCACAGGATATGGGTGACAAGCCTCATCGCAGTGGAATATCTCTCTAGGAACTAGTTCCTAGAGAGTAAAGAAAAGCAAAGACGAAAATATAGGCATGTAACATTTCAATTTAAAAAGAAAAAACAGATTTTGTTACGCGGAGTCCATGATAACCTCTTACTCAATAACTCTCGCATACCCAAACGATAATTGGTAAATAGATATTCTGTTGATTTTTACTCGTTCATTACTGATGTACTTAACTTGTCATTTATAATCAGGAGAAAAATTGTGAATAAGAAAGAACTAATTGATGCTATTACTCAAACCGCTGATTGCCCAACAAAGAAAGCTGAGCTTGCACTCAACTCAATAATGAAAGCCATTGCAGAAAGTCTCAGCAAAGGCGAAAAGGTTACATTAATTGGTTTTGGAACATTCTCTGCTAATAAACGAGCTGCAAGGCAAGGTAGAAACCCGCAAACGGGCAAGGTAATAGATATCCCTGAGAAGGTAGTTGTAAAGTTTAAGGCTGGTAAAGCTCTTGAAGAAACTGTAAACGGATAGAAAAATATTTTCTACTGAAATCGATTCAAACGGGTTTCTATTCAACTCCAAACATATATGACTCCATAGAGAGCAATCTCTAATTGTCTTTTTCACCACATTTTAGCCCTCTGGTCTTTATTGATCAGAGGGCTTTTATTTTGCTCACTAAAAGGAGAAAACTATGGAAATATGTCTGAGTTCAGAAAATGTAACGGAACTTGCTAAGTCAATGATTGATGTACAGCAAGAGCTGGTACCAGCATTGAAGGATGGCGTTAACGACTATACCCAGTCAAGCTATGCCACTCTTAAATCAGTAATGGAAGTGTGTAAGAGTATTCTTTTATCACACGGTATTTGGCTCACTCAGTATCCGGTACCAGTAAACAGCGGTAACCTTGGGTTGGTTACTAAAATTGTTCATGCAGCAAGTGGCCAATGGCAATCATCGCTCATAGAAATGCCATTGGCCAAAAGTGACCCACAGGGTTACGGTTCTGCAATAACTTATGCAAGAAAATATGGGTTATCAGCAATGATTGGGATTATCACCGAGGATGATGATGGTGAAGGAGCAATGAACAGGGATCTGGGGCGACCAAGCCAAGAAAACAATGATAATCATAGCAATAACAACATTAAACAATTACCCAAACTTGATGGTGTGAAATATCGTGTTCAAAAGGACGATGATGGTAAGGAAGTAGTTGTAGCGCATGGTAATACACGACCTAAGAAAGAGTTTCTGAAGAGTTCTGGGTTTAGGTGGAATAATCAGGACAAAGTCTGGTGGAGGTACGCAGATGCAGCCTGATAAGAAACGAGAAGGTTTGTTACGGTTTTTAGCAACAGGGCTGCTTACTCATAGTGTTCAGGATACCATATCACAGCTAGGTGATCGCAGTAAGTATATTGGATTATCTGATATTGGTAAGGCTCTTGATTGTATGCGCTCTGCTGTTGCTGACAAAGCAGGAATAGTGAGCAAAGTTGATCCAAGTGTTGTTCAGCTTCTTGGTGAAGAAGAAATCGCAACGATACTTAAAAAGCAGCTTATACTTCAGCGGGGGCATTGGCAGGAACATGGTATTGAAAGGGCTCTTGTGGCAACTAATGTTAACTTTGTTCCTCAGTTGGAAATTTCCATTGAGCATAATGGTGTTCCAATAAAAGCACATCTTGATTTTACCATTGTACGGGACATGCCACAGCCAACAATTCGTATACTTGAGCTCAAAAGTAATGAGCATATCCCTGAACACCTTTATGCATCATACGAAGCTCAGCTCTATGGTCAGATAGGAATGTTATACGAAAATTGGAACAAGCCATGTTTCAGTACTCCTTCAGCAGATGTTGACAAAGGATGTGTTGATATGACCTTTCCAGAACTCTCAAAGCAACTCTTTGGTATTAGTCTACCGGAAGATCCTGAACAGGTAGACATTGAAGCATGGGTGGTTTCTGTATCAATGTCAGAGATTAAACCGTTTGGCCCATATCGCTATGATAAAGGCGTTCTGCAAACATGTTATGGAATAGCTGAGCAGCTCTGGAGTAATAAAGAAAGTTTGATTGCTGGTACATTGGCTCTTAACGATATCTCTTATGCTACAGGCTTTCATCCACTATGCGATTACTGTTCGGTAAATGATGGATGTCCCAAGTTTACTGAAACACTGGTACATGACGAAGAGTACAACCTTCAACTCGATGAACTTGCTACCCTTAAGGAACAGGAAAAGGAAATCGTCAAGAGGAAGAAGCATCTTGAGAAGGTGATCAAAACCAGATTCCAGCAATCTATTGGTACTGATGATGGTTGGTTATCAACTGGCAGCTACCGATTCAAGGTAACTCAGATTCCTGGTAGGAAGACTATCAATCACGATAGACTATCAGAATTTGTTGGGGAAAACGTGGAGGATGTTATTCATCAGTGTCAGGAGAATGGCAAACCGTATGAGCGGCTTTATGTAAGTAGGATTAATCAAATGCAGTAAAGGAAAACAACATGTTGATGACAACTAAGGCTCATTCTCCCAAGCGGAGAATGGGCCTTTTGTTGTTTATGGAGGTAACAATGGTAAAAACACTTAAAGAGTGTGACTCATTCGCAACTAAAGAACTTGATGCAGGCCTTGTTTTCAGCGGCACGAAGACAGGTACAACAATTATCGGCTATGAAAAGCCATCCTCATATACTCCCGCACTAGATAGCAACTACCTGTTTCACGAATCGAGTCGTGATGTGATTGTTTGGCTGATGACAAGTAGAGACCCGTTTTATCTGTTTGGCCCTACTGGCTGTGGCAAGAGCAGTCTCATCAAACAACTGGCAGCAAAGCTTAACTATCCAGTCTTTGGTGTAACAGGCCATAGCAGGTTAGAGTTCCCTGATATGGTAGGGCACCTAACTGTAGAAAATGGTTCCATGACCTTTCAATATGGCCCTTTAGCCCTAGCCATGAAATACGGAGGATTATTCCTCGTTGATGAAATAGATCTTCTCGATCCTGCAACAGCAGCAGGGCTAAATTCGATACTTGACGGTGAACCACTGTGTATAGCTGAAAACGGAGGTGAGATTATACACCCTCATCCTCAGTTTAGATTTGCTGCCACAGCTAACACAAACGGTGGAGCTGATGAAACAGGACTCTATCAAGGCACCCTTACCCAGAACCTAGCATTTATGGATCGATTCTGGCTCTGCGAGGTCACCTATCCTACAGTGGAATCAGAAGAGCAGCTACTGGAGATGAAAGCTTCATTCCTACCAGAAGACCTCAGGAAGAAGATGATCGAATATGCGGGCACTGTAAGGCGCTTCTTCATGGGTGAGGACAAAGAAGGATTTAATAAGTCCATTGAAGTAACTTTCTCCACTCGTACTCTGATCAGATGGGCTGAGTTGACATATTGTTTTCAACCATTGGCTTCTCAAGGAATTCAACCTGTCACATATGCATTAGATCGAGCCCTTGGCTATCGTGCGACTAAACCAACCAGAGCCTTTCTTCATGAGCTGGCGCAGAGAGTTTTCCAGCATAAATAGTCCTAAACACCCGATCAATAGCACCACAATCAACTTTAAATGAGGTTAAACTATGGATAAAACCCCGGAAGTCACAATACTAAAACAACTGATGATAATCAATTTGGATGTTAATATCTGGTCAGCTAGAAGAAAGCTCTTAGCTGCAGACTTTAACGATGCAACATTACCTCCTGAAGAACTTGCATCACTTGGCAGCAAGAAGATCTGCAACCCTGATGATCTTCGTATATTCAGCACACTCAAGTCAAGAGCTGTGTCTATGCTCGATAGAGTCGGAGTACGTTTCTTAAATGGCTGGGCAATACCACAGAAAAAAGCTAAAGAAGTCATCGATAATCTCAAAGTTATAAATGAAGAGTTTATGGATGCAAAGAGTAAATTTCTTGCAACCTATGACCAGAACATCGCAGATTGGATAAATCAGAATCTTGAGTGGAAAGAGCTTATTCAGAGTTCTGTTGTAGGTGCTGATTATGCAAGCAGTAGGATTGGTTTTAGATGGCAATTGTTCCAAGTCTTACCACCTAAGAAAAGGGCCATTCACAACAACCTACGTGATGAAGTTGCTGGGCTAGGATTCGCTTTGTACGGAGAGATTTCAAAGGAAGCAGATAATATCTGGAAGAAATGCTATCAGGGTAAAGATCAGGTATCTCAAAAAGCAATTTCTCCTATTCGCACTCTATATCAGAAATTGCACGGTCTTAGTTTTGTTGAGTCTTGTGCAGCACCTATCTGTAATTTACTCGAAACAGCGTTCAACAGTTTACCAAAGAAAGGTTTTATTGAAGGTAGCAATCTTCTGATGCTACAAGGCGTGCTCGCACTTATGCGGGATCCTAATACTCTTATTGAACACGGTAAGAGCCTTATTAAAGGTACGTCTCCTGAGACAGTTTTGCATAAACTGGTAGATTCAAATGTAACTGTTAATACTTTTGAAGACACTGAGCCTGAGCTCATTCCTGATTTGCAACAACCTCAGCAGCCTATTGAGTCATTAGGGCTTTGGTAAGGAGAGAATATGGAAAATAGAACCATTATGCAGGCGCTACCATTGGTGGCGTCTGTTCTTGGAGATAAATACGGGGTCACTGTTCATGTAGGAGGACGTGAAGCATCAACGAACGGTAAAGTCATTAACCTTCCATCGCTCCCACTTGATTGTGATGAGACTCTGCTTGGTCTTGCTCGTGGATACATAGATCATGAGTCAGCTCATATCCGTGAGACAGACTTCAAAGCAATTAAAGAGGCGAAACTAACACCGCTTGAGAATCACATCATGAATTCCATTGAGGACTGGCGGGTTGAGAATAAGCTAGCTGCTCTTTTCCCTGGCTGTAGAGGTAATTTCAACTGGCTCATTAAGCACTTCTTCACTGATGATAGTAAGAAGCTTGAAGATTCTTTAGTTCATCTCGTTCCAAACTTGATTTTGCTGACCGTAAGATCTTGGGATGTGCAGGAGGTAGAAAATGCAAGACAAGGGCTACAGGATGTTTTTGAGAAACGGTACCCAAGTCTTTGTCAAAAATTGGATTGCATTCTAAAAGAGGTACGAACGAACTGCTCTTCAACTTCTGATTCTATTG